>Ga0316230_1000025_pt1 | contig 251021 bp, 265 predicted proteins | sample TBH18025metaG_FD_206004 | JGI IMG/M metagenome (GOLD analysis project Ga0316230, IMG submission 206004) | Freshwater microbial communities from Trout Bog Lake, Wisconsin, USA - TBH18025 | ecosystem: Environmental > Aquatic > Freshwater > Lake > Hypolimnion/Profundal zone | place: USA... | reverse complement strand
CCATTCATCGCTGGGATATCGGCCGCCCGCGCCGCAGGCTTTTGTGCCTCAGCCACCCCATCTAGATGGAACGCCAGCTATGCAGTAGTCTCACTCACGCTGGTACAAAATATCCGGCAGGCCAGTCGCCGATGTCCTGGCGCGTCATGGCCAGGGTGATGTCCCGCCCGCCGGCAGCCTGGTGCAGCAGGAAGCCGGCCATCTTTTCTCCGGCGCTGCGCCGGCTCAGCAGCAAGGCGTGGCGGCGGGCGCGGGCCTGGCCCTGCATGGCGATGTGGAAAAGCTGACGGGCGAGAGTGCCGTCCGTTTCCGCCTGCGCCAGCACGGCGCTGCGGCGATAGGAAACCAGCACGCAGTCATTGAGCGCCTCGGCGCTGAACAGGCGCGCTTCATCCAGTGTCAGCCCGAAAAATTCCTCCTCGCCATAGAAGGCGTCAATCAGCCGGCGGCCATCGCCCAGATAGCGGCAGATGCGCACCGTGCCGGACACGATCCGGAAGAAGGCATCGCAGGCATCACCCTGGGAAAATATATCCGCGCCCTGCGGCACGTTCAGTACCGTTCCGGCGGCGCCAAGCGGCGCTGCATCCGGCGCAGGCAGGTTGATGCGGCTTTGCATGGTTTCTTGGCGTTATTGCAGCGGGAAGAATGGGACAGAAGCGGCTTGCGGGATGCACGTAGTTCTACCTAGGGCCCGAAATGGCGGTTCACGGTCTTTTCCACGTCACCGAGGCGGGCATGGACAAAATCGGCGCTGGATCCGGGCACCAGGCCGCCGACATGCACATGGTCCAGCGACGTGAGGCCGCAGATTTGCGCCAGATATTCGTCGAACAGGGTATAGACGGCGTCCATCGCGCCGCTGTCCTTGACCCATTGCAGCGGCGCGCCCGAGGAGCTGAAGGCGATCAGCTTGCGGCCCGTCAGCATCGGGATGGGTTGGTGATTGATGCCGCCATAGGCAAAGCCCAGGCCGAACACCCGTTCGAGATAGCCCTTCAGCATGGCGGGCGGGGCGTTCAGCCACAGCGGATAGACCAGAGCGAAAACATCCGCGTCCGCCAGCAGGGCCCGCTCGGCCATCACATCCGCTTCGGGCTGGAAGCCTGCGCGCGGCATTTCCCCGGCCTTGAGGCAAGGATCAAAGCCGATGCCGTAAAGATCGCGCACGACGACGTCATGCCCCAACTGGCGCACCGCCCGGACATAGGCGCCGGCCACCGAAGCGGTAAAGCTTTCCGGCCTGGGATGGGCAAGGATGACGGCGTGTTTCATGCGGCTCTCCGCCGGGACCCTAGGTGCGCGGCGGCGGGTGCGCTTTGCGCCAGATCAAGGCGCGTTGTGCCAGGCCGGGACAATAAGGCAGGCTGCCATTCTCAATAACGCGTCTTCATGCCGGCGGCGTGCAACCAGGACGCAGGCCCAGCCGTTTCCTTGGGCATGGGACAGATACCGACAAAGCGCGAAGCGATTGGACTGCGGGAACTGGCGGCGCAGCTGCGCATCTCAGCCGCCGATACCAACAATCTGGACTATGTCGGCTTGTTCCTCAGCGCCGCCCTGGCGCTGGAAGCGCGCGCCCAGGGCGCGCAGCCGGACATGATCGAACATGACCGGCATATGAGTCATCACTAGCCGCAATTAGTTCGGTGCAGTAAGTACCGCGCCGGGCGCCAGCATGTCGCTGCTGCGGCCGGGCGCAATCACCAGATAAGAGCCCGGCGTCAGCCCGTCCGAGGAAATGGACAAAGCGGAGTCCTTGGGAACCTTTACGTCGTCATGCAGCCGCACGTGCGCCACGGCGATGTAATGCTCCAGACTCAGGCTGGAGATGTCGCCCACCTTGACGCCGCCGATCCGCACATCCGAGCCCGTTTTCAGGCCATCGGCATGGTGCAGCCGTGCCGTGATTTCATAATCCGACAGCGACGCGCCGCCCGTGGCGGTATAGGCGAACAGGAAAAAACCGGCGGCGACGATGATCACCGCGGCGCTGAGTAAAATTTCAAAGCTGTTATTCTGTTTCATGGTCGCCGCTTACCTTGCTCCGTGCGACAGCCTAGCAGAGTTGCGGCGGCCAGGGCAGCGTCCTGCTGCCGCATTAATATGCGTGCCGGCTCTATGTGCAGCTGCGTTACGCGGTTGACAGCGGGGAGTCTCGCCTATAGCCAGCGCGCCAGCACGGTTGCTTGGCGCGAATCAATTGGCGCCGGCACCCATTTCACCCCATTGCCATTATGCCTTGCTGCCGCCTGGATTCATGCTTTGAGAGCGAACGAGAAATGACCGAAGAACTGTCCAACAAGAATTTGATGCTGACGGTGATCCGCGCCTTCAAGGAAGGCGACACCGCCCCGCTGTTCGCCGCCGTGAGCCCGGACATCATATGGAAATCGAATGCGCCGCCTGAATTTTTCCGCGGCGGCGGCGAAACCACTGGGCTGGCGGAGATGAAGGCGCGCATCGCGCTGGTGTTTTCGCAATATACCTTTGTGCGCTTCCAGCCCACCGCCATCGTCACCCAGGGCGATATCGTGCTGGGGCAGTTCGAGGTCGAGGCCTTTCACCAGCGCAGCGGCAAGACGGTGAAGACCGCCATGTCCATCCGCTGGACGGTGCGGCGCGGCATGATCATGACGCACGAAGGCTTTTTCGACACTGCCAGCGTCCTGCTGCAACAGGGCGATGTGAAGGCGGCCTAGCCGCCGCCTGTTGAAGATCGGTGCAGTGCGGTGGCGACGGCGGAAAGCTTGGTGTTGAGATTGGTGCCGACGCTGGTCAGCCCGGTGATGATCACCACCGCGATCAAGGCGGCGATCAGGCCATATTCAATGGCGGTGGCGCCCGATCGGCAGGCGAGCAGGCGCAGGACGATATTCACCGTGCCATTGTGGGCGCCAAGTCTTAACAGCAGGACAACCATAGTTCCCGGCCCGCAGCAGCGTTTTCGCGCCTCAACGGGCGCTGCGCTGTTTTTCCACATTCGGGTCCGCCACCGCAAAGGCGCTGAGCCGCCCGCCGCGCGCCAGGAATTTGTGCAGCAAGGGTGTGCTGCGCGGGACCATGCGTCCGCGCAGCAGGGCTTCCTCCCGCGCCAGGAGAAAGGGCGGCAGACTCAGATCGCGCAGGGCGGCGAGCTGGCGGGTGATGAAGGCTTCGCGGCGCACATCGGTGTCGGACATGGTCCAACAATACAACAAGCGTTGTTCACGCCAATAAGGATGCTTTTTGTTTTAGCGGGCGCGCAGCCGAGTTGAATATGGCGGGGAAATGCAGGATATTCCGCGCGCCCCAGTTACCTCAAGTGTTGGGAAAGCCGCGAAAATTCAAGGAAACCCATGCGTAAAACGATGATCGCCTTGGCCCTGATGCTGGTTCCGGCTGTTGCTTTTGCCGCCCCGCCGCAGCCCGCGCCCAGCGATGTGGACCTGGCGCATGCGCTGTGCGACAGCCCCGACACCACCGCCGACCAGACGATTGCCGGGTGCAGCGCGCTGATCAAGACGGGGCTTCTGAAGGGCAGCGATCTGGCCGACACCTATAACAACCGCGCCACCGGCTATCTAGCCAAGAAGAATTACGATTCAGCGATTGCCGACGAGAACAAGGCCATTCCGCTGGACAGCGCCAACGCCAATGCGCTGAACAATCGCTGTCTGGCCTATATCGGCAAGAAGCGGGCGGACAAGGCGATTGCCGATTGCAGCCAGGCGATCAAGGTCAATTCCGGTTTTGCGCATTATTACCGCAACCGCGCCAGCGCCTATCTGCTGAAGAACAAGCGGGCCGAGGCGCTGGCCGATCTGCGCACCGCCATCAAATATGATCCCAGCGACAAGCTGGCCACCGGCATGCTGATGAGTTTCGCCGCCAAGATGTCGGAAGGCGGCGCCCATATCGTGGACGCCAAGCATCCCGCGCCCGCGGCGCTGACCGCCCGCATCCAGGGCGCGCCGCCGCCGGGTTCGATCATCGTCAAGCCATCCGACAAGAAGGCCGGCAATTGAGCCGGATCATCGCGGGCTCGGTTGCGTTATCGCTGCTAGCGGCAGCGGGCGCGATGGCGCAGCAAGCCACAAGCAAAGGCGTGGACAAGGCGGGGCGGCATTATGTGCTGAGCCTGACCGGCAAACTGGCCAAGAAAGACCTGCCGCCCAACGACGCGATGGAACATGCGGCCTCGGATGTCGGGGCCTATATGCTGAACGCCTGTAGTGCGCCCGGCATCAGCCGCTGCGATCTGTATGCCGGGTATGACGAAAAGCTCAGCCTGCCGCCCGGTTATGTTGTGGCCGTCACCAGCGGCGGCAAGACAAGCTACCGCCCCGAATTCATGAACCGCGCCGGGCCGCCGCCGCGCTTTTCCTGCGTTCCCCCCGAAAAGATGCCGCCCGAAATGACGGGCAAAGACGTGCTTGAAGGCCGCGGGCCGGTGGTGCTGCTGCGCGACGGCGCGGGCGTGAAGCTGGCCTACAACAAGGCCTATGGCTGCAAGCTGGATGTGGATGACAAGTTCATCCTGATCGGCAGCATGGTGTTTAATTAACCGGCGCGGGTCTTTTGCGCCCTGAGTGCGTCGCGCGTGCTCTCGTACGTCCGTATGCTCCGCGCGACGCTCCTTCTCAGGTCACAAAATCCCTCACGCCGCACACCGCGTGAATTCGTGCGGCCCTTGTTTTAGCGCGGCCTTATATCAATCACGCGCGCGGCCCAGACCAAGCGGACATCTTCGCGGGGCGGGGCGTTCCAACTTTCCAGGCTGAACAGGCCCTTGCGCGATCCGCGCTTGAGGGTCTTAAGCAACGTGGCGCCGTCCTTCACCTGCACGACGCAAAGCTTGCCAATGCAGTCTTCGGCCACGCCCTGATGTTCGGGGCCGTAGAAAATCAGCCAGCCTTCCTGCAAGGGATACTGACTGTCGCCGCTGATCTCGGCGACGTTGGGCGCGACCACGCCGGGCGGTGGTTCCACGCCGGCCAGCACGTTGCCTTCGTCGAAGCGGGTGATTTCCGAACCGGCGCCGACCGTGCCGACCAGCAGCGCCTCGGCGCGGCGGCGCGGCTTGCCGCCGCCTTTGCCTGCCACCAGCCAGTCGGTGGTGACGCCCAGCGCATCGGCGAGGGCGGAGAGATGCTTGCCCGCCGTCTTGTTGCGGCCTGACAGAACCTGCTGAACATTCTGCTGCGACACCGGCTGGCTGCCCAGGCGTGAGGCGGCTTCCGCCAATTGCGGCTGGTTGAGACCGGCGCGTTTCATCGCCAGCGCCATGCGGGCGGCCAAAGTGTTGGACATGATCATGTGCAGGCTCCTTGGGAGCGCACGCTACAACATATGTTGTTGACTTTTCAACCGGCGGCGGCACAGTATTTGTGGTGCGGCCATTGCCAGCGACACAACCTGTTGTATCGCTGGCGCATGCTCACTCTGCAAATGCGGCCGCGGCCCGCATCGCAAGGGGCAGCGGAAATGTCAGTTTTGCAACAGGGAGGCAAACGCCAAATATCGCCGTGAACTCAAGCGGATGGAGATGCGGTTGAAATGGGTCGCACTGTAGCGGCGCGCAAGGGGTGATGCGGCTATGTTGCCGTTGTGCAGGGGGCAGCGCGATGAAGGTAATGCGTTACGCCGCAGCAGCGGCGCTGTTGATGAGCTGCGGAGCGGCATATGCGCAGGAGTTGCCGCGGCTGCCGCCCGGTCCCGCCGCCGGGCATGACGCAACGCTTCTGATTAGCGTGACGCCGACAGTGACATTGTCGGCCCTGGCGAGTCTGGTCTTATTGATCGCCGATAGCGGGGGCTTTTCGGACAGCGCGACTATCGGTACGTCAGTGGTGGCTGGCCGCAACGCAATTGTTTCTTCGGGCACCCTCTAAAGGGCTAACGGGCGAAGTTCGATGCCGTGCCGCTACAAGGCGTGGTGGCGGTGGCGGCGTAATCGGATTACGGCTGATAATATCCCAGCATCTTGCCGTCGGCGCTGGCGATGCGGAAGGTGATGTTGCTGCCGATGGCGCCGGGGCCGGGGGTCTTGGGGCCGACTTCCCACAAGTCGCCGTCCCTGGTCGCTTTTTCGCCGGCCAGCCAGGCGGCCTCGCTGCCCACCTTGTCGGCGGAGATGGGGTAGAGGTTTATCCAAATTTTGCGCGCCATCAGGATGGCGGCCTTTTCGCTGTGCACCGAGCCGCGCGGGGCCTGGGCATTCGCGCTCGCCATGGGGAGCGCGGCGCAGAGCAGCAGGGCGGCGGCGAATTTGGCTTTCATGGGTTCCTCATTTTCCGGCTTCGCGGGAAGGAGAGGAAAAACAAGTTGGGTGGGCGGGTCAAGCCCGGCCATGGAGGAATGGGTAACTCAGCCACGCCGCATTGCCCCCAAGTCCGTTGCAGCAAGCCCGTCAAGCTGGTGCGTGACGCCATCATTGTCGCCTTGAAACGCGAAGCGGTGGATGCGGACGGCGCGCCGACGCGGCGGCTGATCCTGATCGCCGAAAAGCTGGTTGAAAAAGCCATGGCGGGTGACATCCACGCCATCTGATGTGCGTGGCCTATGAAGAGCCGCGCGGCAACGCGGGGTGGGAGCGGCCTGTTTCCAGATGGGTGGTTTGATGCATAGTGGCATTTGAACGCCCGCTTTCGGGCAACAGGACAGGGCAATGAACGAAGCTGCTGAAATTCAGAAACAGAATGCCGCCAGGGGAAGCATGGAGCGTGTGCCCTTCGGCGACGATCCGGGATTTTTTTTCCGTCTGCTTGCCACATCAAAAAAGCCGCGAATGATATTCTATGTGATCGCTTTCGTCATCGCGTCCTTTTGGTTTGGCCCCGGCACTTTGCTGCCGATCCTCGCCATTCTGGCTGTGGTGGAATTGGGGCCGTGGAGCTGGCCGCGCCAGATCATCTGGGGGGGGAAGAAGGCCGCGACCCTGAGTGACGCCATCGCGGACTTCTTGGCGCAGATGAATTATCGCAGCGCGGACGTTTCGAACAGCTGGACCCTTTGGGCCGGGCCGCAGTTTCCCTTAAAGCCGTGGCGGTCTGCGCCGCCTCTCTATACGCGCTTTGCAGACGGCACTTTTATTCTGCGCGGCGACCGCTGGGCGATATCACGGCTGCGCACGCTATTCGACAGCCCGCAGTTCAAGGAACTGCGCCGTCAGATTCGCCCGAAATAATTCTGGAAATAGATCATCGCGACCCGGTCGCGCGAAATGTGCCACAATTCATTCAGCTATGAGCCAATTGTTTATGCCCCGCATGCCTCCCCTCAAACTCCTCGTCCTGCGCAGCGTACTGGTATTGTGCGGGCTGGCGGCGACGGGGATTATTCTCGGGGAGAGTTACAGCCTTTTGTTCGGCGCGCCACAGGTGCAGCACGACCTGATCGCCACGGCGCCGGCACCGGGGGCTCAGCTCTCGGCGGTGCTGACGCGCATCAGCGGCGACAAGGATGCCGGTTACCTGGTGGATGTGACGGCGCCCGATGGCGAAAGCGAACGGGTGGCCAATTTCTATGCCGTGCGAAAGGTCGATGGCTCTGCGGGGCTGGATATGGCCTGGCGCGATGCGCATACGCTGGAACTGCACTATCGGCGAGCCACATCGGCGCGGATTGACCAGGGCGACCTGACCATGGGCAGCCAGCATCTGATCGTGGTGCTGAAACCGGGGTCGTAGCGCGCCGCGATTGAACAAGGCAAAGCCTGCATTATAGTTCACCCCGCGTTAGGCGGGGCACGGCTTTTTACCTTTGATACCGCGCCGCTCGATTTCATCAAGCAGGTGGGCGAGACTGTCGGTTTCTGCCGCCGGCTGGGCGGGGCGGGCATTCCGGTTCACATAGATCACGACCTGAGCAAACACGTTGCCCATATTGGCGAATTACCTGAATACCGTAACGCGCTGCCTCAGCGGAACGGCAGATAGGGGATCGCTTTGATCCAGATCCAGATAAAGACCGCGGCCCAGGCCAGCCCGAACAGAAGCGCGATCTGAAACCGCTTCCACGGGGCCGGCAATTCTGCAGACCGTTTGCCGGTCAGCGCGGTGGTCTGTTTTGCGCCAATCCATGTCTGGAGGGTGGGGCTCATTGCCGCCACATAGTCGGCATTGCCCAGCTTGCGCCAAACGATCACCGGAAAAATGACTATCCAGGGAAGAAAGATCAGTTTCAGATTATCCATGTCCGCCCGATCTTGGCTGCCGCGGCGCAGACCCTATAGGAGCGCGCAGGAAAGAGAAATGCCCGGCAATCCCGCCGCCTGCGCGCACAAAATCGTCATTATCGGAAAATGCTCCAATTCGCGGGGCGATGAGCCGCTGGATCTGGCGGGCTGGGAGATATGGGGTCTGGCGTGGGACCCGCTGCCGCGCTGCGACCGCTATTTCGAGATGCACCACAATTGGCGCATTTTACTGGGCAACGCAGACGATGCGGCGCGGCACAAGGCGTGGCTGGCGGGCTTCAGCGTGCCGGTGATGGTGATCAAGGACGAGCCCGACATTCCCGAATCGCGCGCCTTTCCAATGGACGCGGCGGGCGATCTGATCGGGCGCACTTGTCAAGGCACTGTCTATCTGGAAAACGGCATCGCCTAAATGATGGCACTGGCGATGCTGGAGGGTGCGGAGCGCATCGGCATCTGGGGCTGTGACCTGGCGACGGGCGGGGAGTACGCCTCTCAGCGCCCCAACATGGGATATCTCATCGGCTTGGCGCGCGGGCGCGGCACGAAAGTGTATGTGCTAGCGCAGAACGCGCTGCTCAGCCCCTGCCGCGCGGTGCCCTAAGGCCTGGAAGATCCAGACGCGGGGCGGCGAAACGCGCGGCCCGGCTGGATGCCTGTTCTCTAACGCAAAGCCGCATAGATTAGGTAAATCCCGATGGCGCCGAACAGCAGGCCTGACAGCGCGTTGAGAAGTTTGGGTTTCAGAACGCCGCCCAGTTTCTGCCCCGAATAGGCCGCCAGCAAGGTCACCGCCCATAGTGCGGCAATGGCGCCGATGCCAACCGACAACGGTTGATGGCTCTGCGCCACCAAAGCGGCGGTCGCGAGTTGGGTGAGGTCGCCCCATTCGGCGGCGAAGATCACCATGAAGCTGATCTGCCAGGCGGGGCGACCCGCCTCGGCCTTGGCGACAGCTTCTTCTTCGCTTTTCTTTTCTTCCTCATTGCCGCGGAAGGCGAAGAAGGCGAACACCAGAAAACCGATGCCGGACGCGACGCGGAAGGGCGTCGCCGGCAGCAAAGTAAGCACGCTGCCCGCCGCCACGCCCACTAATGTCTGCACCGCAAAAGCGGCCCAGGCGCCAAGGATCACATCGCGGGCGCGAAGGCGCGTCGCCAGGATCAAGGTCGCCAGCGCCGTCTTGTCCGGCAGTTCGGCGATGAAGATCAGCCCGAAGGTGGACGCAATGACGGCGAAAGAAATCGTCCAGCTCATAGACGCCAATCTAAAGGAAACCCCACGCCGATAGCCACCACTGCCGACCTCAAAGCCGCGATTGCCTTGTTTCTCAATTGCGGCAATCTGACGGTGCAGATTCCCACTTTCATCCAGCTTTGTGAAAGCCGTATTACCTATGGCTCCCGCGAAGGGACCTTTACCTGCGAGCCTTTGCGCACCCGGGGCATGGAGGCCGAACGGCCTATTTAGTTATCAGCGCGATGAATTTTGAAGAATTTTAGTTCATCTAGATCGGGTTGTCCCAATTTATAGAATTGTGATTCCACTCCACGGAATTTGAAGAAACTTCTACCGGGAAACTGCGAGCCATGCCGGGGATAATCTCAGCGCCCAAAACTTCGCGGATAGGCATTTTTCGTCCTTCGACTTCTATCAGCTCACCCTTATAGTCAAAACCGCAGAAATATTTTCCCTTGGGCTGCAACGCGATGAAGCCTAGCCTGGATGGTTTTTCGACTTACCGCATAATCATAACCTCAGGGTGTAGTGCTGAACATGCTCACACCAGAGTTCGCCGGCCATCAGGCCGACGGTCCCTCCGACAAATATGCCGGCGATGACGTCGCTAAGGAAATGCCAATCACCAAGAACTAGTAAAATGGCCGCCAGACCGAGCAGGCCCGCGAATAGCGGCCAGGTACGAAAATAGGCCCGGACCAAGACGGCGGCGAAGGCCGTGGCCATGACCATGTGGCCGGACGGGAAGGCAGAGGTCTGGTTTCCATGCATAAAATTGAAAAGCCGGTCTGGCTGAATGGTGAAAAACACGTGCGGATTGTAGCGGCCGAATATTATCTTCAGAGTGTAGTCGTTCAATATAAACGCGAGCAATGACGCGCCGCATGCTACAAAAACCGCCTTGCTATAGTCGGGCAGAGAGCCGCGCACGATCCGGATGATGGCTAGGGCCGCCATCAGCAGGGCATCGACTGTCACCAGTTCGGAACTACCCAGCGGCCCTGACATGGCGGCAATATGGGCGGATAGGCCCAGAAAATATTGCGCAATCGGCAAGTCCAGCCATTGGACGCTTGCGGCGATGGCCACCAGCACAGGCAGCAGTGAGATGCACCACCACGCGATCAGTTTTTTGATGCTCACCCAGTTTATCTGTTCTTGAAGCAGATGCTTTGTAGCTGAGAACGCGGCCTGATCAACCGGCTTGAACAAGGGCCTGCCCGCCGGGCCCTGTTCCACTTCCCCAATCTTCCAATATTGGAAATCCCCATGACCCTTATTGAAACTTGGCGCAGCGCCTATGCCGCGCCCTTGGCTACATCAAGATTTATTGAGTCCTGGAGGCAGAATCAAAACCGGTTGCAGGCCAAAAGATAAACCGGCGGTTCATCCGCCAGCATCAGCTGCTCGGGCGATGTCACACGGATCAGGGCCACGCTGCCATCCTGGCCAGGCTCGATCACCCCGGTCAGATCCACGGTCTGGCCGTCATAGCGGGACAGATCACCGATCGAAGCCGGCTCGGGGACATGGCCGGTAAAGCCGTTGCTGCTCTCAAAACTCAGATTGCTGCCGAAACGGTTTGTGCTGGGGTGCAAGGACACCTGGCCTTCCACCGTCATGCACTCGCCCATCTTGCTGGCGGTCTGGTCGGGGGTGATCGCGTTTTCGGATTCGGCATAAGACGCGGTAGCGGCACAAGCGGCAAGCGCCGCGCCCAGAATGAGGAATCGCATGCTGATAACCTCCATTGCTGCGCCGCCGCTCTAGCAGCTTTGCGGGCGGTACGCTGCGCCAAAGCAAAAAGGGCGGGCAGAATATCCTGCCCGCTTTTTTTATTTGCCCCAAAAGCAAAAACCAGCCCCTGCAGAGCAGGGGCTGGTTTGATGCCTGACGACCCGGTCTTTCGACCGAGGCAAATCAAAGTGTGCCGGTCGAGGGGGTGGCGCCCGGCGTGCCGCTGGCGTTGCCAACCGCAGCCACGATGACGCCGGTAACGGCAATGCCGCCGAGAACGTACCAGATAGGGGCTATGCCCGTGTCCTGGGCCTTCTGCACGCCAGCGGGCTTACCAGCCGGCAGTGGGGCAGCCAGATCGGCCGCCAAAAGGTTCGTCGCAAAGATAGAGGCCGCAACCGTGGCCGCGATAAGTAAACGCATGTGATGTCTCCCCACTTTTTTTCTAAACTGCGCCAGGATGGCTGACGGTGACATAAGCCCGAAAACTTTGACATTATCATTCGGGGAAAGCCAGCGTTATCCGCCAATTACCGCCGAAACCCGCTCAACCTGAGCGAACGGCGCCACCATGGGGAAATTTGATTTCATTAGCAACACCCCCATGCCGAAAATTGCCTTACGGGAGAAGATTTTTTGCGTAAATCCCTGTCCGGATAGGAATTTTTGGTACGAGACCGTTCCCGGGGCGTTCCTCTGGGATTATTTGGGCGGGGTTCGTCCGGGGCAGGACCCTTTGCGATTCGCCTATGGGCCCGCCTGACAGGGTCTCAGTGTGGCCCGGCCGCGCCATGCTCCGGGCCGTCCGTGGCGTCCTGGCGGGCCGGGGCCGCCTTTTTTTCCGGCGGGGCGGTGGCGGGCGACCAAGGTTCGTTGCGGACCACCGCCGCCTGGCGCGGCACCGCCAGCAGTACGCCGTCCCGGCGCAGCGCGATCTGAACCGCCTTCTGCAGCGCATACAGCGCCTGCCAATAATCAGGCGTGCGCACAAAGGCGCGCACCGTCATCACCACGGCATATTCCTGCAACGACGCCACCACCACGCTGGCGGCGGGGTCCTGCATCACCAGTTTTTCGGCATTGAGGGCGCCCAGGATGGATTTCTCCACCGCGCCCAGATCGTTGGCATGATCCACCGGCACATCGAAGCTGACGCGCCGCAGCCTTTCGCGGCCGTAGTTGATGATGAGCCCGCCAAAGATGGTGCTGTTGGGAATAGACAGATAATCCATGTCCCGCGTCACAAGAATGGTGGTGAAAAGCCCGATCTCCCGCAAGGTGCCCGACTGTCCGGCGATCTGGACAAACTGGGCGACGCGGAAGGGCCGCAGGATCAGCAGCATCACGCCCGCCGCAACATTGGACAGCGTGCCCTACATCGCCAGGCCGATAGCCAGGCCGGCGGCGCCGATCACGGCGATCAGGCTAGTGGTCTGCACCCCGAACTATTCCATCACCAGAATCAGCGTGATGACCAGCACGCCATAGCGCGCCAGCGATGCGATCATCGGCTTGAGTGTCAGATCCAGCGGCAGATGCTTCAGCCCGGCTTCCAGCCAGGACTTGATATAGCCGGCCAGAGTCCAGCCCACCGCCAGTATGGTGATGGCGGCGACAAGGCGCAGTCCGCCATTGACCAGCAGAATCTGCATGGTCTCGATAAAGCCGGGATCATGGGTAGGAAGGGCGGCGGCCAAGGCGAGGATCCCAGAGATTGCCGTTATTTAAGCCCCGGCAAGGGGATGGGTTCCCGCCGGGACCTCTCGTTGTCCTATTGTGTGGTGTTCAGGGTGGCGGCTTCGCGGGCGGCCAGATCGGCGAGGTTGGCGGGCGGCGTGCCGTTGGTGATGACGGCGGCGCCGCCGGACTGGACGGCCAGTAAAAGCCCAAGGGCCGCGGCCCCGGCCAGAACAACCGAGCCGATGGTCACGGTGGACTGTGCTTCTTTGGTGCCGGCGGGCTTGCCGGGCGCCAGCAGGGCATCATTGGAGCCCGCCAAAGCGCTGCTGGCCAAAAGGGTGGTGATCAGAAGGACGGCACAGGCAGCGCGCATGAAAAAGCTCCTTGGAGGGACGCCTCATAACATGGATCGGGGGAAAATCATCCTTTTCAGGGGGCCGCCAACTTTTTCACCGCCGCGCCCAATTTGATTTCCGCTTTGTCATAGTCTTTCCAGGCCGTGCTTTTCGCCAGCAAGGCGTGGGCGGTGCGGATGGTGAAGCTGTGGGGATCAAGACCCTTCTTCACATGGCCCCATGTCAGCGGCATGGAAACTGTGGCGCCGTCGCGGGCGCGGGGCGACAAAGGCGCAACCGCCGTCGCCATGCGGTCATTGCGCAGATAATCGAGAAAGATTTTGCCGCGCCGCTTTTCCTTGGACATGTTGACCAGATATTTGTCCGGGCTGTCGGCAGCCATGCGCACGCAGATTTCGCGCGCGATGGCTTTGGCGGCTTTCCAGTCCAGGCCATCGGCCTTGAACGGCGTCACCAGATGCAGGCCCTTGCCGCCGGTGGTTTTGACAAAGGGCGTCAGGCCCAAAGCATCAAGCCGGTCCTTCAGTTCTTTCGCCGCCGCGATGACATCGTCGAAGGTGAGATCGGGCGAGGGGTCGAGGTCGAACACAAAGCGCCCCGGCACATCAGGCTTGCCCGGCGCATTGTTCCAGGGATGCAACTCCAGCCCGCCCGCCTGGGCCACCGCCGCCAGCGCCTCCCCCCGGTTGATTTCCAGATAGGGCTTGCGATCGCCCGAGACGCGCACTTCGTCCAGCAATTTGGATTGCCCCGGCATGGCGTGGCGCTGGAAGAAATGCTGCTCGCCCTTGATGCCGTCCGGCGCCCGCACGATGGAACAGGGGCGGCCATGAATGTGCGGCAGCATCCAGGCGCCGATGCTCTCATAATATTGCGCCAGTTCCAGCTTGGTAACGGGCTTGCCGTCGCCGGCATCCGGCCACAGCGCCTTGTCGGGATGGGAGATGGGAATGTTCATCACCACCGAATATGCGGATTTCTTCGCGGGGGCGGTTTTGGGCTCCGCCGGCTTTTTCGTCTTCTTGGGCGTCTCTGCTTTCACGTCATCCGCCGGCTTGTCAGCGCGAAGGCCCTTGAACGCAGCTTGGCGCACCATGCCGTCGCCGGTCCAGCCGGCGAATTCGATTTCCGCCACCAACAGCGGTTTCAGCCAGGTGACGCCGGATTCGTGTTTTGGTGCGCCTTTGCCGGTGAAGGGCGACGTCTTGGCCGTCATCTCTTTCAGGCGCGGCAGCAGCTGCTTGACCTTAGGCGCGGAATAGCCGGTGCCGACCCTGCCGACATAGATCAGATGATCGCCGCGATGTACGCCCACCAGCAGCGAACGGAATTTCCCCGCGTTCGGTACGCTGCCGCTAGCCGAACTTGACCAGCCGCCGATCACCACTTCATGTCCGGCGCGGCACTTGGCCTTGGTCCAGTCATCGCCGCGCCCGCTGCGATAGGGTGCGCCGCCGCGCTTGGAGACGATGCCTTCCAGCGACATGCGGCAGGCCGATTTGAGAATGGCGTCGCCGCCCGTGGTGAAATGCTCGACATAACGCAATTTGCTGGGCGCGCGCGCCAGCAGCTTTTCCAGCCGCGCCTTGCGCTGCGTCAGGGGCAGGGCGCGCAGATCCTCGCTGTCCGCCACCAGCAAATCGAAGGCGAAGAATACCAGCCCATCGGTCTTGCCGTCCGACAGCGCCGCCTGCAGCGCCGCGAAATCCGGCGCGCCATTGTGATCCAGCGCCACGATCTCGCCATCGAGAATAGAGTCGGGAAGTTTGGCGCCCGCTTTGGCGATGGCGGCGAATTTGTCTGTCCAGTCCAGCCCTTTGCGGGTACGCAGCACCGCCTTGCCGCCTTCCACCCGCATCTGCATGCGATAGCCATCGAACTTGACCTCGTGAATCCAGTCCGCGCCCGACGGCGGCGCATCCACCAGGCGGCAAAGCTGCGGTTCGATGAATTTTGGAAGATCGGTGAGCTTTTTGGCCTTCACGGTTTTCACAGGCTCCGGTTCGTCATCTTTCTTCGCGGCGCGTTCTTTGGGCCGGCCAAGCGATTCCCACACTTCATCGGCCTTGAAAGCTTTTGACCGCATAGAGGCCTTGGGTTTCGCACCCGTGCCCGCCGCGATGGCCTTCATCGCCCGGCCCGATGCCACGGAATGATCCTTGTCCAGAATCTTTTCGCCATCACCCGCCTTGGCGTATTGGTCCTTGTGTTTGATCAGCAGCCAGTTGGTGTGCTTGCTCTTGCCGTATTTGGAACCGGGCCGGTCGCGCATGCGCACCAACACCCAGCTGCCTTTGAGCTTGTCGCCCGCCAGGATGAATTTCAGGTCGCCCTTCTTGAGCATCCTGTCGGCATCGCCCTCAGGCTGCCAGAAGCCGCGATCCCATAACAGGACGGTGCCGCCGCCATATTGGCCCTTGGGGATGGTGCCTTCGAAATCGCCGTAATCGAGGGGATGATCTTCCACCTCCACCGCCAGGCGTTTTTCGGCAGGGTCGAGCGAGGGGCCGCGCGTCACCGCCCAGCTGTGGAAAGTGCCGTTCAATTCCAGCCGGAAATCATAATGCAGGCGCGTGGCTTCATGCTTCTGGATAACAAAGCGCAGCGCCTTTGCTGTGCTGGTCTTTTCCGCGCCGCTGGGTTCGGCGGTCTTGGTGAAGTCGCGCATGGCACGGTATTTCGCCAGAGCTTTTTTGGCGAGGGATTGGACGGTTTTTTTCTTCGGCCTGGGGGGCATGGAAACATAGTTCCCGCATGGCGTTTCCGTTCCGGATCATACGGGAAAAAACGCCATGGCCGCCAAAAAAGCCACCAAAGCCAAGCCCCGCGCCAAGGCGAAAAAGAAGGCCGCCCACAAAGCCCCTGACCACCACGACCCCGCCAATTCCAACGAGCCGCGCCTGTCCAGCCGCCCGATCTGGCAGGGGCAATTGCGGCTGTCGTTGGTGTCGTGTCCCGTGGCGCTGTACGGCGCCACCATCCGCAGCGCCGATATCTCCTTTCATCTTCTCAATCCCAAAACCAACAACCGCATCCGCATGATCCCCACCGATCCCGACAGCGGGCCGGTGGAGCGCGCCGACCTGGTCAAGGGCTATGAGATCACCAAGAACCATTATGTCGTGCTCAGCGCCGACGAGCTGGATGCGGTGAAGCTGGAAACCACCCACACCATGGAGATCGAGCGTTTCGTGGATGAGAAAGAGATTGACCGGCTTTACTGGAACGATCCCTATTATTTGATCCCCAATGAGAAGACCGGCGTCGAAGCCTATACCGTGATCCGCGAAGCCTTGAGCGAAGCGGGCCGCATCGCGCTGGGCCGTGTCGTCATGCACACCCGCGAAAGGCTGATGGCGCTGGAGCCGCGCGACAAGGGCATTCTGGTTTACACCCTGCGCATGGCCGATGAAGTGGTGCCGCCCAAGGACGCCTTTGCCGACATTCCCGCCGCTAAGCCTGACAAGCGCATGATCGAAATCGCCCGCAAGATCATCGAGCAGCAGGAAGGCGCCTTTGAGCCCGAGAAATTCCACGACCGCTATGAAAACGCCCTGCGCAACCTGATCCGCCGCAAGGAAAAAGGCGAGAAGCTGGTCACCGCCGCGCCGGTGGAAGACGATAATGTCATCGACCTGATGGAAGCCTTGAAAAAGAGCCTCAAGCACATGGGCGCTGCCGGCAAACGCAAGGCGTCATGATCCCGCCGTCATAGCCTGCTTCCTGCGGTTGATGACGATTGGTGCTACACTCCGCCCATGAACCCGGAGCGCCTCATGAAACCTCTCTTCTCTGAATGGCAATTTTGGGCGCTTGGCTCGGCGGGATTCGCCGCCATGACCGCGATCTTCGGCAAGATCGGCGTTGAGAATATTGATTCCAACTTCGCCACCCTGATCCGTACAATCATCATCCTGGCGGTGACGGCGTTGATTGTTGTCGCGATAGGGGCGTCTCAGCCGCTATCCACCATTTCCCGCCGTACCTGGATTTTTCTCACGCTGTCGGGGCTGGCGACGGGCGCGTCATGGCTTTGCTATTACCGCGCCCTCAAGCTGGGGCCGGCTTCGGGCGTGGCGCCGATAGACAAGCTCAGCGTGCTGTTCGTGGCGTTGTTCGCGGCTGCCTTCCTGGGCGAGACATTGCGCCTGAGCAACTGGATCGGCATCGCGCTAATCGCGGCGGGCGCGGTTTTGGTGGCGTTTTAGTTTGACGGACGCGGGGCGGCGACAGCATTGTCCCGGCCATGCCGCCGCAAACGCCGCAATCCCTGCTGATGGAAGGCCGCCCCGTTGAGGCGCTGCCCCTGTTCGACGCGGCACTGGCGGCCAATCCGCGCGACGCGCAATTGCTGTTCGGCCGCGCCACCGCCCTCAAGCTGCTGGGCCGTCTGGACGAAGCGTGCGCCGGTTATGATGCGGTGCTGGCCTTGGCGCCCGGTGCGTTGGGGGCGCTGAACAATCGCGGCGAAGTGCTGCTTGGGCTGGGCCAGGTGGGCGCGGCGCTGGCTGATTTCGAACAGACCCTAGCCATCCAGCGCGATTACCCGCCCGCCATTCTGGGCCGCAGCATGGCGCTGGTCCGCCTGGGCCGCGCTGCCGAGGCGCTGCCGGGGCTGGGCCAGGTCCTGGCGCTGATGCCCGATCATACCGATGCCTGGTTTCATCGCGGTGTCGCGCTGGACCAGCTTGGCTATCCGGAAGACGCGGTGACGTCCTATGACAAGGTGCTGGCACAGAGGCCCACCGCTACGGCGGCACTGGCCAATCGCGGCAACTCGCTGTACCGTCTCAGGCGGCTGGACGAAGCCATGGCCTGCTTCGCGGCGGTGGAAAAATTATCGCCCGGCCATGGCGTGGCGCTGAACGGGCAAGCGGCCATCGCCGCCCATATCTGCGACTGGTCGCGGCACGGCGAATTTGAAAAAGCGGTGGTGGGGGCGATTCGCGCCGGCAGCGCCGACATTCATCCCGGCACCCTGCTGGCCTACAGCAACGAACCGGATGTGATGCTGGCCAATGCGCGGGCGCATGCCGTGCCGGCATCGGGTCCTGCATGGATGGCGCAGCCTTTCTCGGGCTCGAAAATCAAGCTGGCCTATTGCTCGGCGGATTTTCACGCCCATCCCACCGCCCGCCTGATGGCCGGGTTGTTCGAACAGCATGACCGCCAGCGCTTCGAGGTGATCGCGATTTCCTTCGGCCCCGACGACGGCAGCGCCCTGCGCGCCCGGCTGAAAGCGGCGTTCGACCAGTTTCACGATGTGCGCACGTCAAGCGACGCAGCCGTCGCCGATCTGATGGTAAGCCTGGGCGTCGATATCGCCATCGACCTTATGGGCGTGACGCAATATAGCCGGCCGGGATTGTTCGCCCGCCGCCCCGCGCCGGTGCAGGTGAGCTATATCGGCTTCCCCGGTACGCTGGGTACGACGTGCCATGATTACATCCTCGCCGATGCCGTGGTGGCGCCGCCGCAGCACCAGCCCTTCTACAGCGAAACGATCATCGCGCTGCCGGACAGCTACCAAGCCAACGATGACCGCCGCCCGGGTGCCGGCGCGGTCCCGACGCGCGCCCAGGCAGGGCTGCCGGAGCACGGTTTTATTTTCTGCAGCTTCAACAACAACTGGAAAATCAACCCGGCGCAGTTCGCGCTCTGGATGCGGCTGCTGCAGGCGATGCCGGACTCGGTGCTATGGCTGCTGCGGGATGCGCCTGAAGCGGCGGCGAATTTGAAGACGCAGGCGGCGGCGCACGGCATAGCGCCGCAGCGGTTGGTGTTCGCGCCACGCGTTGCGGCGGAAGACCATTTGGCGCGCTTCCGTCTGGCGGACCTGTTCCTCGATACCCAGCCCTGCGGCGCCCACACCACCGCCAGCGATGCGCTGTGGTGCGGCGTGCCGGTGGTGACCTGCCTGGGCGATGGTTTTCCCGGCCGCGTCGCCGCCAGCCTTCTCACCGCCATCGGCTTGCCGGAACTCATCACCGACAATGCCGCCGATTATGAAACCCTGGCGCTGGCGCTGGCCACGGATGCGCCGCGTCTGGCGGCTTTGAAAGCGAAAATCGCAGCCAATCGCAAAACCACCGCGCTGTTCGACACCGCGCGCTTTACGAAGAACATTGAAGCGGCGTTTGAGAAAATGCGGGATGGGTTTTTGAAGAAGTAACGGAGCGGCACTCCCGGCCCCTCGCTCCAGCTCGGGGCGTCAGCCCGCTTTCGCAAGTCCACCGGACCTGCTCACGCGCTTTGTGCGCTGCGGTCTAACCCCTCCGGCTTCGGCCCGCCCATTGCCCAGTCCAGCAATTGCACGGTGTGCACCGTGCGGGCGCCGCCGCCGGCCAGATGCTGCAGGCAGCCGATATTGCCTGCCGCCACGATGGGCGCGCCCGTGGCGGCGATGTTGGCCAGCTTGCGACCCCGCAATTGTCCCGCCAGTTCCGGCTGCAGGATGGAATAGGTCCCGGCGGAGCCGCAGCAGATATGGCCTTCGGCGATTTCGCGCACTTCAAAACCCGCCTGGGCCAAAAGGGCGCGCGGCTGATCAATCACTTTCTGGCCATGTTGCAGTGAGCAGGCGGAGTGATAGGCGACGACAAAGCCCGGCGCGATCACGGGCGCATTCAGTTCCAGCCCCGATAAAATCTCGGTGACGTCCTTGCACAAAGCCGAGATGCGCGCCGCGCGCGCGGCCCATGCCGGGTCATTCTCCAACATGAAGCCGTAATTCTTCAGCACCGTGCCGCAGCCGGACGCCGAAATCACGATGGCGTCCAGGCCGTCCTTGGCGAGCTCATTCTCCCAGGCTTCGATATTAATCTTGGCCTTGGTCAGCGCGTCAGCGTCCTTGCCCATGTGATGCGCCAGCGCGCCGCAACAGCCTTGGCCCGGCGCCACCACCATCTCGACACCGTGGCGCGTCAGAAGCCGCACCGCCGCCGCGTCAATGTCGGGGTCCAGCACCGGCTGCACGCAGCCTGCCAGCAGTGCCATGCGGGCGCGCCTGGGGCCTTGCGCGGTAAAGACACCCGGCGCGGCTTCGCGGCCCTGCGCCGGCAAACTGCGCGGCGCTTGCGCCAGCATCGCTTTGAAACTTTTGGGCAGCAGCGCCGCGAAGGGCCGCGCCAAACCCGCCAGCCGTACCGACAAACGAAACAGCCCGCGATTTTCCATCACACGAAGTAACATCGTGCGCAGCAGCCGTTCGCCCAGCGGCCTGACTTTATGCTCTTCGATGTAGGAGCGGGCGTGATCCACCAGATGCATGTAATTGACGCCGGAGGGGCAGGTGGTCATACAGCTGAGGCACGACAGGCAGCGGTCCACATGGGTGACGGTGGTGGGCGCAGGGGCGGCCCCCGTCTCCAGCATCTCCTTGATCAGGACGATGCGGCCACGCGGCGAATCCAGTTCGTCGCCCAGCAGCAGATAGGTGGGGCAGGTGGCGGTGCAGAAGCCGCAATGCACACAGGCGCGCAATTGGCGATTGGCATCTTGATTGGCCGGATCGGCCAGCTGGGCAGGGCTGAAATTTGTCTGCATGATTTTGGATTATCACAGGGCGCCGGGCGCCGCCAACTGCGGGGGCGCTAGGTGGGATTGCGCACCGGCACTTCGAAGCGATAGAGGCGCAGCGCCAGCGGATCTTTGGGCTGGAAACATTTGGCGTCGCTGGCGCCGTCGGGGCTGGCCACGCCGCGGATCAGCGAAGGCAGGTCGCAGACCAGGACGGTGCCATCGGGATTGGCATAGCCGACAAAGCTGTACCCGGCCTTGTCCATGCAATCCTGAATCGAGCGCAGCGGCTGGCCTTCGCCGGTGCGGGTGGCGTCGGCCTCGCAGGCAGCCAGCTGTTTTTTCTGGCCGGCAAAACAGCCTGCCAGCAGCAAACACAGGGGCAGGGCCAGGAACAGCGCCTTGGGAATGCGGATCATGCCACGTCTCGGTTTTGCCGGGGAATTCTAGCACCCGCCCGCCCCCCGCAGGGCGTTTTTCTGTGGGGTTTCAAATTCCCGCCAGACCGCCTAGTTTGCCCGCCGAACAGCCTTCAGGAGCAAGAAAATGGCCGCCCGTGGAATGAATGCCCGTCGAAAAGAAAAGCGCCGCCGTCACGCCAAGTCGCGCAAGGCCGCGCTGGCCGCCGCCCCCGCGCCCAGCCAGGGCACCCCGGCCCCGCGCCGTCCGGCTCCCGCCAACCGCTAATTCTTCCGGGGGGACAGGATGAAAAAGCCGGGTCTTACCGCTTTTGCTCTCCTGTCCCTGTCGGGTTTTGCCGCTTTCGCGGCGGCACCTGGCAGCGATCCGCTGGCCCTGACGGGTCTTGTGGCCCATCCGCTGCATCTGAGTTTTGCCGATCTCAAGGCGATGCCGTCCACCCATGTCAGCGCCACCCAGATGAGTGGCCTTGGCCCGGTGCCGCTGGACTGCACCGGCGTGTCGCTGACCGCGCTGTTGAAACAGGCCGCGCCCAATTTCGGCGACAAGCGCAACGCCAACCTTGCCCACACCTTGCTGTTCACCGGCGATGACGGCTACGCCGTGTCACTGTCCCTTGGCGAGATTGATGCCGATTACGGCAAGGCCGCGCCCCTCATCGCCACGGCCTGCGGCGGCAAGGAATTGGACAATCAGCGCCTGGTGGTGCCCAGCGACGGCCATGCCGGCCGCGCCATTCAGGGTTTGGTCAGTATCGAAGTGAAATAAAGGCGGCGCGCCTTACGCGGCGTCGCGCACTTTCCAGAAACGCAGGGCGCGCTGGGCGGCGACCACCGGCACGGATTCATACAGCTTGCCGAATTCGTCGGCCGCAGTCAGGCCACGATCCTTGCCGTCCAGGTTGATCGCCAGGGTGACGAACAAGGCGCGGTCGAAACTGGCGCCGCGGCAGAGCAAGGCGACCGTGTCCAGATCGTGATTGGCGACGGTGCGCTGGATCAGGTCGAAATCCACATCGGTCAGGCGGGCAAAAGCCAGCATGAAGGCGGTACGGCTATCGGCGCCTTCGCGCAGCAGGGTGACCAATGTCGCGGGCTGCAACTGATTGTGCCGCGCCATGGCATTGATGCGCTTGGTGGACGCGGCCATGTCTTCGGGCGCGCCGCCATATTGTTTGGACAGCCGGTCGCGGCTGCGATGGAACGCTTCTTCGATTTCGGCTTCCGACAGATGGTTGAATTTTTTCAGGATCTCCTGGCGCAGGCCCTTTTCCACCTTCACATACAGATCGTTGAGAAGGTCGGCGGGCACATCGGCGCGGCGCACCAGCGGCGCCTGCAAAATCTCGCTGTCCTGGGCGCGCACCGCCACGGCTTCATAAGTGTGGGCCGCGATCCTGGCGCCGTCATTCTTCAAAAGCGACGAGACAACATGGTCGTCGCCCTTTTCCACCAGCGCGTGCGACACGCGCTCGCTGATGTCCTGGCGGCCGGTGACGGCCATCATGTGGGTCTGGCCTTTTTCGGCAATGACTTTAAGCAACGTGTCTTCGGTCAGCACCTTGGAGTGGCGCAGCACCGGCTCGGCCACCGCAATCTCGTCCAGCGCGAACAATTGCGCCGAACAGGTGAACTGCGCGTCATTGCCGGCGATCAGTTTGGCCAGATCGGCGCGCACCTGGGTGGAATAATCCGACGCCACCGCGGTCAGAAGCTGGTCGAAGCCGGCCATGTCGCCGCTGCCGCCCTGGCTGCTGAGCTGCTCAGTGACCTGGCGCAGCAATTCGCGGCGTCCTTCGCTGCTGGTCTGGCTGGAGAGTTCGGCTAGCTTGGCAAAACGCGGTGCGGGATCGGACATATATTCGGCGCCATGAAATAGAGTCAGACAATTGCAAGGCGGGAAATTCTTCCCGTTGCGGAACTTTACCGCGTCAGAAGTTAATCGGCGCTGAAATCCGCCCTCGAAAATTCCCGGCATCCCGGCATTCTGGGTAGTTTGCAGCCGCAAAAACCGGCGCGTTTTCGCGCATCCGGGCATCGTGGTTAAGCAGGTGTTGAAAAATTCTGCCGCATTCAATCTTGTCAGGGTTACGACAATTCTTCGGCGCTTTGCGCCATTACTTTTTCGCAAGATGTAGCAAATTAAGTCCCACTTAAATGTTTGCGCCCTAGCCTTGCCGCCTGAGCGGGAGCCCGGCGTGGGAAATTTGGCGTACACAGACGCGGTGCGGAACGGCCTGGTGCAAGCGGGCAGCTCGATCGTGGCCGAGCGTCGGCCCAAACGCCGCAGGGAGGTGTTGCTGCCCGGTCTTCTGGCCTGCGACGGCGGCAAGCAGGTCCTGCATTGCACCATCCGCGACCTGTCCGAAAGCGGTGCGCGCATTGTGCTGACCCGGCAACCGCAATTTCCCGCTGCGCTGTATCTGATCAATCTGCGCGACCGCACGGCCCATCAGGCAAATGTCACCTGGTGCGGCACCGCCGAAGCCGGGTTGGCCTTCAGCAAGAGTTTTGCGTTGAACGAGATTACCAATCCGGGTTTGGGCTTCCTGCGGCGGATCTGGATGAATCACGCAACGCGCTGATTTCCCCCTGCAGATCCGGTTGCTGTCCCACCCCGGATGCCGGATCCGCGCAAAGGCCCGGCGGTGAAAACCGCCGGGCCTTTTTTATTTCGTGATGCAAGGCCTCAGTGGTGCAAACTCCAGGGCACCCATAAGGGTGGATTTGGCGGCGGCACCGGCTGAACCTTTGGCGCTTCCACCAGCACGGCCATCTCCATCGTCACCTTATCGTCCGGCGCGGGCCGCGGCTTGCGATGCGCGTCTTTCAGAGCCTCGCCCATCTCAGGATGCCTTTTTCGTTTTCTTGGGGACTTTCTTGCCCTCGGCGCGGGCTTCCGACAGGCCGATGGCGATGGCCTGCTTGCGGCTCGTCACCTTTTTGCCTGAGCGCCCGCTTTTCAAAGTGCCCTTCTTGCGTTCCTCCATCGCCTTCTCGACTTTTTGGGATGCCGCCTTGGAATATTTGCGCGCCATGTTTGCCCCTGTTTACAGCCGGCCGGCCACGACCAGGATGATGAGGATGATCAGCACCAGCCCGATACCGCCGCTGGGGCCATAGCCCCAGCCCATGCTGTAGGGCCATAGCGGGAACGAACCCAGCAACGCCAGGATCAGGATAATCAGCAGGACGGTTCGCAGCATGGGTCGTTCCTCTCACGTTAAAAGGAACAACACGCACCGCGCCATTTGGTTCATTTTTTGGGCAGGCTTTTATGGCCGCAAGATGATCCCCGCCGTCATCTTATTTCCGGCGCGTAAATCCCGCAGAAACTGAGACACGCGCAGCGAAATTGCGCGACATCGCTGTGCCATCCTGCGGCTGCTGAAACGGCCCGGCCTATGGCAATCGCGATACGCAAACTGGAATGGAATGACAGCGTCCTGCTCCGCCGCTTCTGGCTGGAGGGGCTGGCGCAGTATCCTGTTTTCTTCGGCGGCCAGGACGGGCTCGCCGATCAGCCGGACGATTATTGGCGAACGGCCATCGCCGGTCCTGATCACCAGATGTTCGGCCTGTTCCATAGCGGGCGCATGATCGGCATCACCGCCGCGTTCGCTTTCGCCGAAGACCAAAGCGGCCAGACCGCGATTTTCGGCATGTCCTTCATCGCGCCGGCGTATCGCGGGCGCGGCCTGTCGCGGTTGCTGTATGACGCGCGGCTGGCCTGGATCAATGCGCGGCCCCGTTTCAAGCGGGTGATCCTCTCCCATGCCGTTTCCAACGAAGCGTCGCGCCGCGCCCATCGCCGCTATGGCTTTGTCCTGACCGATACGGTGGCGCTGGCCGGCCTGGGCGCCGAGCCCGAGGAATATTACGAGATCGCGGTATAGGGCTTCAGCGCCTGCCGTCCCCATGACGGTTGTGGACAGGCTTGCCCTGCTTGTGGAATGGATGCCGGGCGATGGAAGACCGGCATCAACAGGCATTGAGCGCGCTGGCAGCCAAGGGGCGGCTCAGGGCACTGACCCGTACCGGCGGGCGCGACTTTACCTCAAATGATTATCTGGCTTTGGCGGACAGTCCGGTGCTGCGGGATGCTGTTGCCGCCGCGCTGGCGCGGGGCGTGCCGGTGGGGGCGGGCGGATCGCGGCTGCTGCGCGGCAATCATCCCGAACATGAAATGCTGGAGGAAGAAGCGGCCAGCTTTTTCGGCAGCGAAACGTCGCTCTATTTTCCCACCGGCTTTGCCGCCAATGCCGCCATCGCCGCCACCCTGCCGCGCCGGGGCGATCTGATCACTTACGACGCGCTGATCCATGCCAGCTTCCGCGACGGCCTCGATCCTGCCCGTATCAAGGCGGTGGAAGTGCCGCACAATGATGTGAACGCCATTGAAAGTGCGATCACTGTTTGGCGGGCCGAGGGCGGGCGCGGAAAAATCTGGATCGCGGTCGAGACATTATACTCCATGGACGGCGACCGCGCCCCGCTGAGCGATCTGATGGCGCTGGCGGCCCAGCATGACGCCATGCTCATTCTGGACGAGGCGCACGCCACCGGCGTTTACGGCCTGCAGGGGCGCGGGCTTGCCGCCGAATACGAAGGCGCACCCAATATTGTTTCGCTGCACACCTGCGGCAAGGCGCTGGGTGTGATGGGCGCGCTGGTGACCATGCCGCGCCTGATGCGCGACTTCATGGTCAATCGCGGCCGCAGCTTTATCTATTCCACCGCGCCATCGCCGCTGATGGCGGCGGCCACCCGCGCCGCGCTGACCATCGCGGCGGGGGCGGAGCAGGAACGCGCCCAGTTGCAGGCGATGATACGCCAGACCGGTGCGTTGATGACCCGGCTGGGGCTCAACGCTTCGGGCTCACAGATTCAGCCCATCATTGTCGGCGCCGACACGCGCGCCGTGGCGCTGGCGAGCGCGATGCAGGCGCGCGGCTATGATATCCGCGCCATCCGGCCCCCCACCGTGCCCGAAGGCACGGCGCGTTTGCGCATCGCGATCACGTTGCATGCGGATGCTGCGGTGCTGGATTGCCTGTTCGCGGACCTGGCTGCGGAAATGGAAAAAGCGTGAAACAATTTGTTGTTACCGGCACCGATACCGGCATCGGCAAGACCGTGTTCGCGGCGGCGCTGACCCAGGCGTTGGGCGGCATCTATTGGAAGCCGGTGCAGGCGGGGCTGGATGGCGAAACCGACACGCAGATCGTGGCGCGCTTGTCAGGCCGTCCCGTGCTGCCGGAGACCTATCGCTTCAAGCTGGCGGCCTCGCCGCATCAGGCGGCGGCGAATGAAGGCGTGGCGCTTGATCCCTCCCATCTCAGCCTGCCGCAGATCACCGCGCCGCTGGTGGTGGAAGGGGCAGGGGGGCTGCTGGTGCCGCTGAATGAAGACACGCTCTTTATAGATGTGTTCGCCCGCTGGAAGGTGCCGCTGATCCTGTGCGCTTCCACGCGGCTGGGCACCATCAACCATACCTTGCTGTCGCTGGAAGCCATCCGCGCCCGCAATATCCCGCTGCTGGGCATCGCCTTTATCGGTGCAGAAAATGAAGAGAGCACCCGCATCATTGGCACCTTCGGCCAGGCCAAAAATCTCGGGCGGCTTGGCCTGGTGACGCCGCTGAACAGCGATAATCTCGCCCGCGCCTTTGCCGCCGAGTTCGATGCGAAAGATTTCGCATGAGTTCGCCCATCTGGCACCCCTTCACCCAGCACGCTTTGACCCCGGATGTGCCGTTGATCGCCAAGGGCGAGGGCGCCTGGCTGGAGACGGATGACGGCACGCGGTTGCTTGATGCCATTTCGTCCTGGTGGGTGATCACCCATGGCCATCGCCCCGCCAAGATCGTCGCCGCCATCAAGGCGCAGGCCGATCAGCTCGATCAGGTGATTTTCGCCGGCTATACCCACCAGCCCGCCGAGGATGTGGCGCGCAAACTTGTGGAGATCGCGCCAGCCGGGCTGCGCCACGTTTTCTTTTCCGACAGCGGCTCGACCGCGGTGGAAGTGGCGCTGAAAATGGCGCTGGGATATTGGCGGGGTGCTGCCAAGCCCCGCCACGGCATCATCGCGCTGGAGCACGCCTATCATGGCGACACCATCGGCGCGATGGCGGCGGGCGCGCGCGGCGTCTTCAATGCCGCTTATGAACCGTTGCTGTTCGATGTGCAGCGGCTGCCGTTCCCGCAAGGCGACGGCGCAGACTGTCTGGCCGCTCTGGAAAAACTGGCGCCCGCCGCCGCTGCGCTGATTGTGGAGCCGCTGCTGCTCGGCGCGGGCGGCATGCTGACCTATGCTCCCGACATTCTCGCCCGCATGAAAGCGATCTGCGAAAAGCACGGCACCTTGTTCATCGCCGACGAAGTGCTGACCGGCTTTGGCCGCACCGGCACCTTGTTTGCCTGCCAGCAGGCCAATGTCGCGCCCGATATTATGTGCCTGGCCAAGGGCCTCAGCGGCGGGGTGCTGCCGCTGGCGGCGACCCTGGCCAGCGAAGAGATTTTCGCGGCCCATTATTCCCCCGACCGCAGCCGCACCTTTTTCCATTCCAGCTCCTTCACCGCCAATCCGCTGGCCTGCGCCGCGGCACGCGCCAATCTGCAAATCTGGAAAGACGAGCCGGTGCGCGAACGCATTGCCGCTTTGTCCGCCGCCCAGGCGGGCCAGCTGGCCACCTTCCGGGGCGACAGGCGGTTTTCGGCTGTCCGCCAGATCGGCACCGTCACGGCGCTGGATCTGGCGGTTCCAGACCCGGGCTATCTGGCGAATAAGGGCTTGGAACTGGCGCGGTTTTTCTTTGGCCGGGGCCTGTTGCTGCGCCCGCTGGGCAACACGATTTACGTCATGCCGCCTTATTGCGTGATCCCATCGGAACTCGATCTCGTATATAATGCCATCCGCGATGCGGCTGAAAAGTTTGTGTAACCGCTTCCCGTTTGCCGCGAACTGCCTCGTAAGGAGAACGCTGATGAAAACCCCCATCCTCACCGCCCTGTCTCTTGGCCTGATGCTGTCCGCAGCCTCCGCCGCCGACCTGGACAAGAAGATCGCCGATCCCGCGGTTGATCCGGCCAACAGCGCCAGCACCGAAACCGCCGTCCTGGCGGGCGGCTGCTTCTGGGGCCAGCAGGGCGTGTTCGAGCATGTGAAGGGCGTCACCCATGTCACGGCGGGCTATTCAGGCGGCGCCAAGGAAACCGCGTTCTATCCTGTCGTGGGAACCGAGACGACCGGCCATGCCGAATCCGTGCAGATCACTTTCAATCCCAAGCTGGTTTCCTTCGGTAAGCTGCTGCAAATCTATTTCTCGGTGGCGCATGACCCGACCGAGCTGAATTTCCAGGGCCCCGATCACGGCACCTCGTATCGCAGCGAGATTTTCTTTACTTCGCCGGACCAGGAAAAGACCGCCCGCGCCTATGTCGCCCAATTGAACGGGGCGCATGTTTTTTCCGGCCCCATCGTCACCAAGATCGAGCCGCTCAAAGGCTTCTACCAGGCCGAGGGCTATCACCAGGATTACCTGATCCACAATCCGACGGCGGGCTATATCGTCTATAACGACCTGCCCAAGATCGCGGCCCTCAAGTCGGTCTGGCCGCAATATTACCAGGCCGCTCCGGTCGCCTTTGCCCAGGCGCACACCCCGAGTTTGCGCAATCCGGGCTAGGGGCCGAAAAGCCCCGTTACGGCGATTTAAGCCGATGCGAACGCTAACCAATTGCCCCAAAAGGGCAAAAGTCAGCGTTTCCTTTCCGATAGTGATCTGCTAACCACACGCCCGGTTCAGGCGGCCATCCGGCCGCGCCACGGCAAAAGCGAATCCAAACGATGAACAAATTGACTGAACGTCTTGTCCTGGGCGCCGGCGCGCTGGTCATAGGCCTGATTATCGGCTGGGCGGTGCGCGGTGTGGCCACTTACAACACCGGCACCCAGACCGTGACCACCTATCAGGATTGGCGCACTGCCTGTCCGCCCGCGATCCTCAAGGATCAGAAGTGCCAGATGATGCAGGACGTGCTGGACACCAAGTCCGGCACCACCGTGGCGCAGATCGCCATCGGCACGCAAAATGGCAAGGACGAACTGGTGGCGACCCTGCCGCTGGGCCTGGCGCTGGAGCCGGGTGTCGGCCTGACCCTGGGCACCGATCCGGTGCGCGTATTCCCCTATCGCACCTGCGGCCAGGGCGGCTGCATCGCGGTGCTGGATCTGGACGCCAAAACCGACGCCGCGCTGAAATCGTCCAAGGATGGCCGCGTGCTGGTCGCCGGCCTGGACGGCAAGCCCGTGGCGATCCCGCTGTCGCTCAAGGGCTATAGCGATGCCGCCGCCGCCTGGCATCGCACCGAAGCGAAACGTACGTCCGTGTTCTGGAGACTCTGGTCATGAAAACTTCTCATCTTTTCGCAGGCCTGATCGCCGCCGCGTTGCTGCTGCCCGTTTCGGCCATGGCGCAAAGCGCCGCGCCGCCGGTTGCTGGTGCGCCGCTGACCCCCACCGACGTCAAGCCGATCGGCGACTGGACCGTGCGTTGCTTCCCGGTGGCCAGCTCATCGCCCTGCGACATGTATGAAGAGCTGGACGACAAGACCTCCAAGCAGCGCGTGCTGGGCGTCTCCATCGCCTTCGTGCCCAGCAACAGCAACCATGTGGCGCAGATTGCCGTGCCGCTGGGTGTCGCCATCGCCAGCGGCGCCGTGATCAAGACCGACAGCTACACCTCGCCCAAGATGCCGTTCCGCCGCTGTGATCGTGACGGCTGCTATGTCGAATTGCTGCTGTCGCAGCCCATCATCGATGCCATGGCCAAGTCGGGCCCCGAAGCGACGGTGAATATCGTTGCGGATGGCGGCAAGTCCTTCGCCCTGCGCTTCTCGCTCAACGGCTTTGCCGGCGCCCATGATGCCATGTCCGGTCTGGCCCGCCAGAAGGCCACGTCCAGCGGCACTGTCGGCCCGGAAGCCGCCCCCGCCGCGCCCGGCAAGAAAAAGTAAGCCATCCCTTTCGCCAATAAAAAAGCCGCTCAGCAATGAGCGGCTTTTTTGTTTTCAGCGGTGTTGTTGCCTAGGCCGGCGTAAATTTCAACGCTGCGCCGTTCATGCAATAGCGCAGGCCCGTGGGCCGCGGGCCGTCATTGAAGACATGGCCCAGATGGCCGCCGCAGCGCGCGCAATGCACTTCGGTGCGGCTGTCGCCGTCGCTTTCATCGTCGCGCGTCAGCACGGCATTGTTCAGCGGCTTGAAGAAGCTGGGCCAGCCGGTGTGGCTGTCATATTTGGTATCCCAGGAAAAATTGCGCTGGTCGCAGCCGGCGCAGGAATAGATGCCCTTGGCGTAGAGCTTATCCAGCGGGCTGGAAAAGGGATATTCGGTATAGGCCTGGCGCAGCACCTTATAGGCCATGGGCGACAGCTGCGCTTTCCATTCCGCGTCGGTCTTGACCACGTCATAGGCAAAGGCAGGCACCCCGCCAAGGGCCAGGGCGGCGCCACCCAAAAGCAAACTGCCCAAAAATAAGCGTCTGTTAAATGGAGGTTTGTTCATCCGGCTCTCCGCAGGTTTGCGTCCGCTCAATACGAGCATAACCCATATTCGGTTCAGCGCGGAATAAGTTACGGAACCGCGCCCGCCGCGGGCCGTTACACCAGTGTTCCCCAACCCGTTTTCAGGAGAGTTTTCATGGACAAGGACAGAATCGAAGGTTCCGCCAATCAGGCCAAGGGCGCCATCAAAGAGGCCGCCGGCAAGATCACTGGCGACAGCAAGCTGCAGGCCGAAGGCGCCGCCGACAAGGCTGTCGGCAAGGTGCAGAACGCCGTCGGCGGCGTCAAAGACGCGATCCGCGACGCGGCCAAGCACTAACGTCAAATCGACTCAAAAGCCCGGCATCCTTTTTTGGGAGGCCGGGCTTTTTTGTGCGCGCGCGGTGCCCAGCGCAATGTGCTAAAGGATGCCGGTTCCGCAAGACAAGGATTCTCCATGGGTTTCTTCCGCTGGCTCGGTTCCATTTTCGCTGCCGCCCTGAACAGCATTGCGCGCCTGGTGGCGGTGCTGGTGCTGGTGGCGGTGGTGCTGGTGATCATCGGGCTGGTGCGGGGCGACGGCGTGCCGGCCAATACGGTGCTGACCCTGGATATGCGCGAAGCGCTGGCGGATTCTTCTAGCCGCCCCGAGTTGCCGCTGGTGAGCCGTCCGGTGACGGTGATGAATCTGGTGTTTGCGCTGGATTCCGCCGGGCGCGATGCCCGCGTCAAAGGCGTGCTGATGCGCGTCGGCGGCACCGTCTCGCTGGCCCAGGCCGAAGAACTCACCGCCGCCTTCAGCCGCTTTAAATCCCATGGCAAATTCGTCATCGCCCAGGCGACGTCGTTTGAAGGCGCCGGGATGGGCGATTACCTGACGGCTGCTGCTGCCGACCAGATCTGGATGCAGCCCAAAAGCAATTTCGCCGTCGCCGGGGCAGGGGCAGGGGAAATTTTCCTGCGCGGCCTGTTCGACAAGGTTCACGCCGTGCCGCAAATGGCCAAGCGCGCCGAATATAAAAGCGCCGCCGACATGTACACCGAAAAGGAAATGTCCGGCCCCGACCGCGAACAGCTGACGGCGGTGATGAATAGCTGGTATGACGCCGCGCTCACCGCTGCGGCTGGCGAACGCCATATCACCAAGGATCAGGTCAAGGCCGCCTTCGAAGCCAGCCCGCAATTCGCCGAAGAAGCCCAGGCCAGGGGCCTGATAGACCGCACCGGTTATGACGACGATGCCCGCGCCGCCGCCATCGCGCGCGCCGGCAGCCGCGCCAAGCTGATCAAGATGAGCGACTATATTTCCGCGCGCGATACCGCCCCGGTGCGCGGCGGCAATATCGCGGTGATCGAAGCGGCGGGTGAAATCGCCGACGGCACATCGCGCGGCAGTTTGCTGAGCACCTCTGCGGGCATCGCCAGCGACGACATGTCGGAAGCCATCCGTCAGGCGACGCGCGACAACAATATCAAGGCCATCGTGCTGCGGGTGGATTCGCCCGGTGGCAGCGTCACCGCTTCCGACCAAATTCTGGACGCGGTGAAAAAGGCCCAGGCCAAGGGCAAGCCGGTGGTGGTGAGCATGGGCGAGCTTGGCGCTTCCGGCGGCTATTACATCTCCGCCAGCGCCGACCGCATTGTCGCTGAGCCAGCCACCTTGACCGGCTCCATCGGCGTGCTCACCGGCAAAGTGAGTTTCGGCGGCACGGCCGACCTGATTGGCGTCAAGGTGGACGAAGTCTCCATCGGCAAGAACACGTTGATGGATTCCGCGATCCAGCCTTTCACCGACGATCAGTTGAAGGCGCTGAACCATGAGGCCGATGTGATCTATGACGATTTCCTGCACAAGGTTTCGGCGGGCCGCAAATTGCCTTTTGCGCAAGTTGCCGATGTGGCGCGCGGCCGGGTGTGGACCGGCGCCGACGCCCAGAGCCGTGGGTTGGTCAACACTCTGGGCGGCTTCTGGACGGCGGCGGGCCTGGCGGCCCAGCTGGGCAAGGTGCCGGCGGACCAGATGCAGTTTCGGGTCTATCCCCGGCCCAAGGGTTTTCTGGAAGGCGTCAGCCGCCTGTTCGGCGGCGCCCAGGCCGACATGGCCGGCGGGTTCGCCGCGCTTTCCGGCCTTTCCGCGCTCCTGAACGCCCCGCCGGTGCAGGGTGTGACCCGCGCGGTCGAGGCGGCGCCCCGCAAGGGCATCGAACTGCGCGCCCCGGACCTGCAGCAACTTCTGCGTAATTAAAATTCTTGGCAACGGGCCCCAAGGTTATATAGTTGCCGGAAATTGAATCGGTAGCGCGGCCGCAGCAAATCTGCGATTTTGTGACTGTGGGGTGCGTCGGGGGGCGCTGTCCCGCAGAGACGGTGGAGCATTTTGGCCAATTCCGCATCCCTGAAAAAGCCGGCAACCGATGTCGGGGGCTTGAGCTTTGAAGGCGCGCTTGGCGAGCTGGAAGAGATTGTCAAAAGCCTGGAGCGCGGCGATGTGGATCTGGAGGATTCCATCGCCTTGTACGAACGCGGTCAAGCCCTGAAAAGCCACTGCGAAGCCAAGCTCAAATCGGCGGAAGGCCGGCTTGAGAAACTCGTGCTTGGCGCCGGGCAGCCGGTGGGAAGCGAGAGCATGGATGCGTAATTTTACTTCGGTGATGCAATGAGCAAGACACCGCTTCTGGACGGCATCAACAGCCCCGCTGATCTGCGCAAGCTGCCGCGCGCCCAGGTGCGCGCCTTCGCCGATGAATTGCGCACCGACCTGATTGATATCGTCTCGGTCACGGGCGGCCATTTCGGCGCCGGGCTGGGCGTGGTCGAACTGACCACCGCGCTGCATTATGTTTTCAACACGCCTGCCGACCGGCTGATCTGGGACGTCGGGCACCAGGCCTATCCCCACAAGATCATCACCGGCCGCCGCAGCCGCATGCGTTCGCTGCGCCAGGGCGGCGGGCTGTCGGGTTTCACCCGCCGCAGCGAAAGCGAATATGATCCCTTCGGCGCCGCCCATTCCTCCACCTCCATTTCTGCGGGTGTGGGCATGGCGGTGGCGCGCGACCTCAAGGGCGAAAAGAACAATGTCATCGCCGTGATCGGCGACGGCTCGATGAGCGCGGGCATGGCCTATGAAGCCATGAACAATGCCGGCGCCAACAAGAACCGGCTGATCGTCATTCTCAACGACAATGACATGTCCATCGCCCCGCCGGTCGGCGCCATGAGCGCCTATCTGGCACGGCTGGTCTCGTCGCAGCCCTATACCGGCTTTCGCAATTTCGCCAAGCGGCTGGGGCGCAAGATCCTGCCGCGCGGCCTCTTCAAGGTGGCGCAGCGCACGGAAGAATATGCCCGCGGCATGGCGATGGGCGGCACCCTGTTTGAAGAGCTGGGCTTCTATTATGTCGGCCCGATTGACGGCCACAATCTGGATCATTTGATCCCGGTGCTGGAAAATGTGCGCGACCGCATCACCGGCCCGGTGCTGGTGCATGTCGTGACCAAGAAGGGCCATGGCTATGCCCCCGCCGAAGCCGCCCCCGACAAATATCACGCCGTCAACAAATTCACCGTTCTCACCGGCGAGCAGAAAAAATCCGCGCCCAAGCATCCGCAATATCAGCGCGTGTTCGGAGAAAGCCTGATCGCCGAAGCGCGCAAGGATTCGCGCATCGTCGCCATCACCGCCGCCATGCCGTCCGGCACAGGCGTGGATCTGTTCCAGAAGGAATTCCCCGAGCGCACCTTCGATGTCGGCATTGCCGAGCAGCATGCCGTGACCTTTGCCGCCGGCCTGGCGTCCGAAGGCATGAAGCCCTTCTGCGCCATCTATTCCACCTTTCTGCAGCGCGCCTATGACCAGGTGGTGCATGACGTGGCGATCCAGTCGCTACCGGTGCGCTTCGCCATGGACCGTGCCGGTCTTGTGGGCGCGGACGGCGCCACCCATGCCGGTTCGTTCGACATCGCCTTCCTCGCCACCTTGCCCAATTTCGTGGTGATGGCGGCAGCCGACGAAGCCGAACTCACCCACATGGTCGCCACCATGGGCCAGATCAATGACCGCCCCAGCGCCGTGCGCTATCCGCGCGGCGAAGGCACGGGTATCGCCCGCCCTGTGGAAGGTGTGCCACTGGAAATCGGCAAGGGCCGCATGATCCGCGAAGGCAGCGGCATCGCCATTCTGTCCTTCGGCACGCGCCTGACCGAAGTGGTCGCCGCGGCGGACAAGCTGTCCGCCTATGGCCTCAACCCCACCATCGCCGATGCCCGTTTCGCCAAGCCGCTCGACACCGCGCTGATTTCCAAGCTGGCGCGCGAACACGAAGTGCTGATCACGATTGAAGAAGGCGCCGCCGGCGGCTTCGGCAGCCATGTGCTGCAATTCCTTGCCTGGGAAGGCTTGCTGGACAAGGGCCTCAAGGTCCGCCCCATGACCTTGCCGGACGTCTTCCAGGAACATGACACGCCTGAGCGCATGTATGCCGAAGCGGGTCTGGATGCCGATGGCATTGTGCTGGTGGCGCTGAATGCGCTGGGCCGGTCGAACGAAGCGCCGGCTGTGATCGGACGCATCGCTTAACAATCTCGGTGTCATCCCCGGCGAACATCGCGCGCCGAGCGTGTTTTACCCAATTTTGCCTAGCGGACCTTTTCCCGCTAAACCCCCCGCATGAAACGCGCCGATCTCCTGCTGGCTGAAAAGGGCCATGCTGCCAGCCGCACCGAGGCCCAGGCCGCCATTCGCGCCGGGCTGGTCAAGGTGGATGGCGAAGTGCTGACCAAGCCGTCCAAGCAGCTCGCCGACGATGCGGCGATTGAATATCAAAAGCCCCATCCCTTTGTGTCGCGCGGCGGCGTCAAGCTGGCGGCGGCGCTGGATCATTTCCAGCTTTCGGCCGAGGGGCTCAACTGCCTCGACATCGGAGCTTCCACCGGCGGCTTTACCGAAGTGCTGCTGGCGGGCGGCGCGGCGCGCGTCTATGCGGTGGATGTCGGCCATGGCCAGCTTCATTCCAGCGTGGCGCGCGATCCGCGCGTAATACGGCGCGACGGCGTCAATGCCCGCGATCTGTCCGCCACCCATGTCCCCGATGCGCCCCAGGCGATTGTGATGGATGTCAGCTTTATCGGCCTGAAACTGGTGCTGCCGCCCGCGCTGGAGATGGCGCAAGCGGGCGCTTGGCTGGTGGCGCTGGTCAAGCCGCAATTCGAAGTCGGACGCCTGTGGGTGGGCAAGGGCGGCATCGTCAAGGACGCCGAAATGCGCGCCGAAGCCTTGATGGGCATCGAAAAATTCATCGCCTCGATATCCCGCTGGACGGTGATCGGCCATATTGAAAGTCCGATTCAAGGCGGTGACGGAAACCTTGAATATCTCATCGCCGCGCAGAAATCGTGACGCTCTGTCAGCACTTCGGCACCTGCGGCGGCTGCACCTTGCAGGACCAGTCGCCGGACGATTATCGCGCCCTCAAGCGCCGGGGCGTGATCACGGCATTGGAAAAGGTCGGGCTTGGTGATGTGACAGTGGCCGAGCCGGTGATGGCGCCGCTGAATTCGCGCCGCCGCGCCGCCTTCAAGATTGAAAAGACCAAGGGCGTGCTGGAAGTCGGTTTCCATGGCCGCGCCAGCCACGCCATTGTCGATATGCACGAATGCCTGGTGCTGACCCCGGCGCTGCTGAAGCTGACGCAGACCGTGCGCGATGCGCTGGGCCCCATAATGCATGACGGCGAAAAGGCCGAACTGCACGCCACCGACAGCGACACCGGGCTGGATTTGTCTTTGCGCTGCGAGCGCAAGCTGACCCCGGCGCTGATCGGGCAATTGGCCAAATCCTTCGCAGGGCAGGGCGTCGCCCGTCTGCTGTTCAACAATGACATGGTGCTGGAAGAAGCGGCCCCTGCCGTCACGCTTGGCGGCGCCAAAGTCTTGCTGCCGCCCCAGGCGTTTTTGCAGGCCACGCGCGAAGGCGAAGCGGCGCTGCAATCCCATGTGCTGGAATTGACCAAGGGCGCCAAAAACATTGCCGACCTGTTTGCCGGACTGGGGACCTTTGCCTTGGCCTTGGCGCGAAAAGCCAAAGTGCATGCGGTGGAGCAGGATGCCCCGTTGCTCAAGGCGCTGGCCGCCGCCGCGCGCGATACTTCGGGCCTCAAACCCATCACCACCGAACAGCGCGACCTGTTCAAATTGCCGCTGACCGCACTGGAATTAAAGGCGTTCGACGCCGTGGTGCTGGACCCGCCGCGCGCCGGCGCCCAGGCGCAAATCCGCGCCCTGGCCGCCTCGAAAGTCGCCCGCATCGCCTATGTGTCGTGCGATGCCGCCAGTTTTGCCCGCGATGCCGCCATTCTGGTGGGGGCGGGCTTTGCGCCCGGCACCGTCACCCCGATAGACCAATTTCTCTACTCGGGGCATATTGAGCTGGTGGCCGGTTTTGATCGGGGCGGGAAATGAAAAGACTTTTTCTGGCGATCTGTCTTTGCCTGTTCGCGCCTCCCGCTACCGCTGCTGACTTTTCCAACTGGGCCGTGGTGCTGGTGGCGGGCGATGACCATGCCCATTCCGGCGCGCCCAGCCAGGTGTTCGACAATGCCCGCCGCGATCTGGCCAAGGGCTTCGCCTCCATCGGCTTTTCGCCCGCCAACATGGTGCAATTCTCCGTCGATCCCGCCAAGGAAGCGCAGCAGACCGACGCCTCTGGAATCGCCAACGGATTGTGGGATGTCAGCGACCGCGCCAAGGCCGGCTGTCTGATCTATTTCACCTCGCACGGCACACCTGACGGCATCATCACCAATGGCGCCGTGCTCAGCCCCGATGCCTGGAGCAAGATGGTCAGCAATGCCTGCGGCAAGCGGCCCGCCGTGATCGTGATGTCGGCCTGCTACTCCGGGCAATTTGTGCCCGCGTTGGCAGGTCCCAGCCGGATGGTGTTCACCGCGGCGCGGCCCGACCGCACCAGCTTTGGCTGCGGCGAAAGCGATCATTATACCTTCTTCGACGGCTGCTTCCTGCAAGCGCTGCCCGCTTCCGGCAATTTCCCCGACCTGGCGGCGCGCACCAAGGATTGCGTGGCAAAACAGGAGCAGGCGCTGGGCGTGGATTATCCGTCCGAGCCGCAGCTCAGTATCGGCAATGACGTGATGCCCTTGTTACGCTGGCGCTGATTTCATCACGGCGGTCCGGCGCCATTTCGCGCCATAGAAAGGGAGGGTTATTGTGAGCAAATTTCCAGCGACGACAGTGAAAGTGGTTTCCATCGAGCCCTGTGGCGGCACCAAGGTCTGCATCACAATGGAATTGGTGGTGGATGTGCACCGCCTGGCCGAAGTGGGCAGCGATCTGCTGCACGCCGCCATAGGCCAGATGAAAAGCGCCCCCAAAAAAGCGTAAAACGCCTATTTTGTTCAACGGGATAGCGGGCAGCGGGAATAATTCCCGGACCGCTCCCGCGATTAAGCATGCCATCGATGTTTCTTGTGCGATGGTGACCGCCGATTTAGGTTACCGGAAACCTGCGTATTTTCGCAGGACGGGAAATGGCGGGGGCCACATATGAGCGACAAGATTGGCGACAAGAACGCCGAAGGCGCGATTTTCATCGGCGCGGGCGTGGAATTCAATGGCGACATGACGGTGCCGGGCTGCGCCTCGGTGGACGGCAAGTTCACCGGCACCTTGAAGGCCAAGAGTCTGATCGTCGGCCAGACCGGCAATGTCACCGGCCAGATCAGCGTCGAGACCGCCGAAGTGCGCGGCACGGTGGGCGAGCATCTGGTGGTGCAGTCCAAGCTGACCTTGCGTTCCAGCGGCACCATCAGCTATTCCAAGATCATGGTGGAAGAAGGCGGCGAACTGGCCGGCACCATCGAAATGATTCCGCAGTCCAAGGGCGCCGCCGAACCCAATGTGGTTCTGCTTCAGCGCAGCGGCGAGTAACGCCACCCGTTTTTTTACGGCCCTGGATCGGTTCGCGCGCATGAATAGCGACATGGCTCACCTGGCGGTTCCGCAAAGCGAAAAAGAAATCGCGGAATTCGACTGGCGTAACTTCGGGCCCATCCGGCGGATGGGTGGGAAGCGCTGTTTTTCCATGATTGACGAATGCACCAGCGTGGTCGGCAAGCTGATCACCGCCAATGCCTTCATCCATGGCGAGATTGACGGGCTGGTGTTCGCCGAGCATGTCGCGGTGGAGCAGACCGGCATCGTCAAGGGCGTGATCTTCTGCCGGACGCTCAGCATCTACGGCAAGGTCAACGCCAATGTGACCTGCGATACGGTGATCATCCGTCCCGCCGGCAGCCTGGGCGGATTCCTGAAGTACAATTCCATGAAGATCGAGCCCGGCGGCGCGATCAGCGGCCGCTTCGAGCGCCGCGACGGCGGCGCCCGCCAGGCCGCGACCTTGGACCAGCTGCGCGCGCAGACGGCGTTTTCTTAAACGCGAAAACTAGCCAACTTGTCCACGGTGCAGCAAAGCCGCATCGGCGAGCACACAGGCCATCATCGCTTCTCCGACCGGCACGGCGCGGATGCCGACGCAGGGATCGTGGCGGCCTTTGGTGATGATGCTGGTCTCGGCGCCGTCCACCGTGATGGTCTTGCGCGGCGTCAGGATGGAAGAGGTGGGCTTGACGGCAAAACGCGCGACAATATCCTGGCCGGTGGAAATGCCGCCCAGAATGCCGCCCGCATGGTTCGACAGGAACCGGGGCTTGCCCTTGGTGGCTTTGGTGCCCTTGCGCATCTCATCGGCATTTTCTTCGCCCGACAGGAACGACGCCTCGAAACCGTCGCCGATTTCCACGCCCTTGACGGCATTGATGCTCATCAGCGCGCCGGCCAGCTCGCCGTCCAGCTTGGCATAGATCGGCGCGCCCAGCCCGGCGGGAATGCCTTCGGCCACCAGTTGCACAATCGCGCCGCAGGACGAACCCTTCTTGCGCAGGCTTTCCAGATATTTCGTCCACACCGGCACCGCCTTGGGATCGGGACAGAAGAAATCATTCTGGGCGACCTGCGCCCAATCAAAGCGCTCAATGCCTTGCGTGCCCATCGTCACCAGTGCGCCGCGCACCGTGACCTTGCCATAAAGCGCTGTGAGGATTTTGCGCGCAATCGCGCCCGCCGCCACCCGCGATGCGGTTTCGCGCGCGCTGGAACGGCCGCCGCCGCGATAATCGCGCACGCCATATTTGGCCCAATAGGTGTAATCGGCATGGCCGGGACGAAACTTGTCGCGGATCTCGCCATAGTCTTTTGAGCGCTGGTCCTGGTTCTGAATCAGCAGCGCGATGGGCGTGCCGGTGGTGACCTGTTGCTTCATGCGCTCGTCCTGGAACACGCCCGACAGGATTTGCACCGTGTCGGGTTCGCGCCGCTGGGTGACGAATTTCGACGTGCCGGGGCGGCGGCGGTCCAGGTCTTTCTGGATGTCGGCCACGGTCAAGGGAATGCCCGGCGGGCAGCCATCCACCACGCAGCCCAGCGCGGGCCCATGGCTTTCGCCAAAGGTGGTGACGCGAAACATATGGCCGAAGGAATTGAAGCTCATGGGGTGGAAATAGCCCTATTCGCGCTACGGGTCTAGCCGAATGACCTGGCTGCCTTTGATATAGAAAACCACGCCTTGCGGCTCATCCAGCGCACTCATCGCCTGCCAGCCCAGCCCGCCGAACAATCCCCGCAGGATGCGGATCACCGCGCCATGGCTGACGGCAAAAGTGTCGGCGGTGAGGCTTTGCACCCAGTCGCTGGCCCGCGCCGCCACTTCTTCGTAATTCTCGCCATTCGGCACCCGCACATGCCATTTGTCGTTGCCGCGCTCAGCGAATTTGGCCGGGTCCAGGGCGCGGGCTTCGTCATCGGTGAGCTGGTCCCAATCGCCCAGGTCAATTTCCTGCAGCCGCGCATCGGTGGTGAAGCCGTCCGGCGGCAGGCCCAGCTCGCCGCGCACCACTTCCATGGTGCGGCAGGCGCGGGCGAGGGGACTGGCGACGAAATCCAAGGCGGGGCGTCTGCCAACGGCGCGGACCATGATCCGGCCAACGTCATGCACTTGCCTGAGGCCCAATTCCGTCAGCGGCGTGTCGCGCTTGCCGGAAAATCGCTTCTGCTCATTGGCCACCGTCTGGCCATGGCGCGACAGGTAAAGCGTGATACCGGGCTTTAGCTCAAGGCTCATGCTTGGCGGCAACGGCGATGTCGGGCGCGTCTTCCGCCTTCATGCCGACGACATGATAGCCCGCATCCACATGCAGGCATTCGCCGGTCACGGCGCGGCCCATGTCGGACAGCAGATACAGCGCGCTATGGCCCACTTCTTCGATGGTGACTGTGCGGCGCAGCGGCGCGTTCAGTTCATTCCATTTCAGGATGTAGCGGAAGTCGCCCACGCCGCTGGCGGCCAATGTCTTGATCGGGCCCGCCGAGATGGAATTGACGCGGATCGCCTTTTTTCCCAGGTCTTCGGCCATGTAGCGCACGCTGGCTTCCAGCGCCGCCTTGGCCACGCCCATCACATTGTAGTGCGGCATGACTTTTTCGCTGCCGTAATAGGTCATGGTGACCATGGCGCCGCCATTCTTCATCATTTTTTCGGCGCGCTGCGCCACGGCGGTGAAGGAGTAGCAGGAGACATCCATGGTGGCGCGGAAATTTTCCGCCGTGGTATCCACGTAACGGCCCTTGAGCTGGTCCTTGTCGGAGAAGCCGATGGCATGCACCAGGAAATCCAGATTGTCCCAAACCTTGCCCAGCTCGGCGAAGGCATTGTCTATCGAGGCCTGGTTCCCCACATCGCAGTCCACCAGCAAAGCCGGGTTCAGCGGCGCCGTCAGCGGCAACACGCGCTTCTTGAAGGCGTCGCCCAGATAGGAAAAAGCCAGCTCGGCGCCCGCTTCGTGCAGCACCTTGGCCACGCCCCAGGCGATCGAGCGGTCATTGGCAACGCCCATGATCAGGCCGCGCTTGCCCTTCATCACCCCTTCGAAAGCCATAGTCCCCTTATCCTTATTTTGGCGCGACTTTACTCATTTACCCCGAAATAACCAGCCTCAAACCGGTCTCAAATGAGACGGAAAGCCGCAGAAAACGGGGGTTTGCGGCACTGTCAGCGCATCTTGGCGCGCGGGTCATAGTCCGCGCTCCAGCCTTCGGCGAAGCGCGTCAGGTCCGCATCGGGCTTGTCGGGCAGGGCCACCACCAGCCGCACATACAGATCGCCCGGCGTGGTGCCCGGCACGCCCTTGCCCTTCAGCCGCAAGGTCGCGCCGGTGTTGGAGGCGGCGGGAATGGAAAGATTGACCGTGCCGCTCAGCGCCGGCACCGGAACTTTCGCCCCCAGCACCGCCTCTTTCAATGTCACCGGCAAATCCATCCGCAAATCATTGCCGTCGCGGGTGATAAAGGGATGCGCCGCGATATGCGCCTGAATCAGGATATCGCCATTGGGCCCGCCATTTTGCCCCGCGCCGCCGCGTCCCTTGACGCGAATCTGCTGGTCTTCTTTCAGGCCCGGCGGAATGCGCACATCAATCTGTTCGCCATTCTGCAGCACCACGCGGCGCGTGCCGCCCTGGATCGCTTCGGCAAAGGCGACCGTGACGGCCAGCTGGAAATCCTCGCCCTTGGCGACACGCGATTGCTGCCGTCCGCCACGGCCCCTGCCGCCGCCCAGTATCTCCGAGAAAATATCTTCGGGGCTGAAACCTTGCGCCTCTTCGCCGCCGCCCCCTTGCCCCCAACTGAAATGAAAATCGCGGTCGCTGCCGGGGCCGCCGCCGCCGAATGGATTGCCGCCGCGAAACGGATTGCCGCGTCCCTGCTGGCCATAGGCGCGCGGATCAAAGCCGCGCGGATTGCCGTTGGCGTCAATCTCGCCGGCATCGAATTTGGCGCGCTTGTCCTTGTCGCCCAGCACGTCATAGGCAGAGGACAATTCCTGGAAACGCTGCTTGGCTTTCTCGTCGCCGGGATGGGCGTCGGGATGGTGCTTTTTGGCCAGGCTTCGGAAGGCCTTTTTGATCTCGGCCTCTGTGGCGCTCTTGGCCACGCCCAAAGTCTTGTAGGGATCGCTCATTCCGTCTCCTGCCGCCGAATCTAAAAGGGCGGCTTTCCCAATATAGGGAGGGATTCTTGTTCCGTCAGGGTTGGGCAGGCCGGATTGGCGCAGCCTCGGCGGGCGGACTGGCGGGGGCGCCCGAACCAGCAGCAACCGTTGGCGCGGGCTGCATCAGCCGCACGGTTCCTGGGCCGCCAGCCGTCTCACCGGGCGGGGGCGGGCCCATCGCGTCCAGCCGGTTCTGCGCTTCCTTCATGCCATGGCCGGCGGCGGCGGCGTAAAGCTTGCGGGCGGTGGGCACGTCCTTTGGCACCAGCCCGCCGGCCTCAAACATCTGGGCCAGTTCATATTCGGCGACGGGATGATCGGCAGCGGCGGCGGCTTCCAGCAGCGGCAGGGCGCTGGCCGGGTCGGGCGGTCCCGCTTCGCCCTTGAGCAGCATGTCGGCCAGATCGGCCTGGGCGGTGGGCAGCCCCGCTTCGGCGGCGGTGCCGTAAATTTCTTCCGCCCGGCGGGGATTCTTGGCCACGCCGGTGCCACTCCGCAGCATCATCGCGACATTGCGCATGGCGGCGAGGTCCTGGTCCTGGATGCCGCTCCAGATTTTATAGGCTTTGGGATAGTCGCCCGCGTCATAGGCGGCCACGCCGGAATCAAACGTGGATTTCAGGTCCTCCGAGCTTTGGACAGTGACACAGCCGGCCAGCACAAACGCGCATACCAGCGAAGACAGGATTGGTTTGCGCATGGCTTCTCCTTGCCCGCCACGCTACCTTGTCTCCTGCCGGGATGCTACCAAACTCCCGCAGGTGCGACATTAATTGGACGATCATGAGCGATATCGGCGGACCCGTGGATGACGGCGGCATTGGCGCTTCAGGCGATCCGCTGCTGCTGTTCGCCAGCTGGATGGACGAGGCGAAGAAAAGCGAACCCAACGATCCCACCGCCGCGGCGCTGGCCACGGTGGACGGCAAAAGCCGTCCCAATGTCCGCATGGTGCTGCTGAAGGACTGGGACGCGGACGGCTTTGTGTTTTATTCCAATCGCGAATCGACCAAGGGCGCCGAGATCGCCAGCCATCCCCATGCCGCTTTGTGCCTGCACTGGAAATCGCTGCGCCGCGAAATCCGCATTCGCGGTTCGGTGACAGAAGTCAGCGCCGCCGAAGCCGATGCCTATTTCGCGTCGCGGGCCAAGGACAGCCAGATCGGCGCCTGGGCCAGCGCCCAGTCGCGCCCCATGCAAAGCCGCTTTCACTTTGAAAAAGAGATCGCGAAATATGCCGCCAAATATGCGTTGCAGAGCGTGCCGCGCCCCGATTACTGGATCGGCTATCGCATCGCGCCCTTCGAGATCGAATTCTGGCGCGACCGGCCCTTCCGGCTGCATGACCGGCTGGTCTATCGCCGGGACGATGCCAAGGCACCCTGGACGACAGAAAGACTATTTCCGTGACAGGTTCTTCTCCTGAAGATGGGGGCAAGTCCATGCGCCGCGCCGCCCGCGCTTCGCTGGGCGTGTCGCTGCTGCTGGTCGCGATCAAGGCCTATGCCTATTTCGCGTCCAACTCGGTGGCGATGCTGGCCAGCATGGCGGACAGCGCGCTCGACCTTTTCACGGCCGCCCTCAATCTGTTCGCCATCCACGAGGCGCTGTCCCCCGCCGATGCCGAGCATCGTTTCGGCCATGGCAAGGCCGAACCGCTGGCGGGGCTGACCCAGGGCGCCTTCATCTGCGCTTCGGCCATCTTCCTGGTGGTCCAGGCGGTGCAGCGCCTGCTGGCGCCGCAGCCGATTGAACATTCGCTGCAAGCCCTGGTGGTGATGTGCGTTTCCATCGCCGCCGCCATCGGCCTGATCCTGTATCAGCGCCAGGTGGTGGCCAAGACCGGCTCCGTTGCCATCGCCGCCGACGCCATCCATTATTTCGGCGACCTGGTCAGCAATATCGGCGTGGTCGCGGCCATCCTGCTGGTGTCATGGCTGGGCTGGCTTCGCGCCGATCCCATCATCGCGCTGTTCGTGGCGCTGGTGCTGGTGAGCAGCGCCTGGGGCGTCTTCCGCCAAAGCCTGGACCAGTTGATGGATCACGAATTGCCGGATGCGGAACGTGCCCGGATCATCGCCATGGTGCGGGCGCATCCCGAAATCCGTTCCCTGCATGAATTGAAAACGCGCCGTTCGGGCCTGACCAGCTTTATCCAGGTGCATATCGAGCTGGACCCGGACATGAGCCTGGCCCGCGCCCACGCCATCAGCGACGGCATCGAGCATGCCCTTTGCGCCGCCTTTCCCAATTCAGAAGTGATCATTCATCAGGATCCGGCAGGACTCGAAGATATACCGGAGACAATCTAGCGTGGGACGCTCCTAGCCAGGATCAAAAATCCCTCGCTACTGATGAAGCTTAAATACCGGCGTCCCAGCGCTGTTCAACAGATGTTGGTTGCGGCGCTGCTGCGCGGCGCCACAATCTGAGGCCCGCCAGGTCGAAGCCCAGCACCTTGGCGTGGCTCACGATCACGTTATGCATAAAGCGCGCGGCCAAAAACCAGATCGGGCTGGCCAGCAAGGGCATGGCGATCACGGCGATGGCGAGCTTGTGACCGGCCACGCTGAGCGCGCCCACCGTCAGCCCGGCGCTGGCGATGACAAAGGAAAATTCTCCCACCGGCGACAGGAACAAAGACGTCTGCACCGCCAGATCGAACGGCTCGCCCGCGATCATCAGCAGCAGCCAGTTGAGAAAGGTCTTGCCGCCCGTCACCACCACCAGCGCCGCCAATATCACCCACATCTGTTCGCGCAGGAATTGCAGGTCAATCAACAGCCCGACGGAAAGGAAGAACACGAACAGCAGAATGGACTGCACCGGCGCCGCCATATGTTCGGCGGCGCGGCGCAAGGTGGAATGGCCCACCAGCAAGCCGCACAGAAATGCGCCCAACGCGGGGGAAAGTCCGATCCAGCCTGACAGCGCCGCCGCCGCGAAACACAGCCCGACAATGCCCAAGGTGCCGACATCGAAATCCTTGAGCAGGTAACGGTCCAGCGGAAAGCGGAAACTTTTGATGCGGGTGAGAAGCGCGATGAAGCCGACCAACAAGCCCAGCGCCAGCGCCAGCCGCCAGGCGATGCCGATGACGCTTTCATGCGCCTGCGCCCCCAGCCCGTTGGTGATCAGCAGCAGCGGCACCACCGCCAGATCCTGCGCCACCAGAATGGCGGTGGCCATGCGGCCCGCGGGCGAGTTCTTTTCATCCGCCTCCGCCATCATCTTCATCGCCACGGCGGTGGAGGAAATGGACAGCATGAAACCGATCACCACCCCGCCCAGCACTTCGCCATGGACATATTGGGTGAACAGCCACAGCGACGATGTGATGAGAAGGGTAGTGACCACCGTGACACCCAGCGCCATCGGCAGCAATTTGCGGAAGGCCTGCAGCCGCAATTCCATGCCGATGATGAACAGCAGCATCAGCACGCCCAGATCGGCCATGGTCTCAATCGGCAAAGACGGCTGGATCAGCCCGGCGCCGCTGGGCCCCAGCGCCACGCCCACCAGAATAAAGCCGGCGGCGGCGGGCATGCGCAGCCGCGCCATCACCAACCCGCAGATCACGGCGGCGGCCAGCAGCAGGGCAAGGGCGGCCAAGGCTTCGGTGTGCATAAGGGCGGCCAAGACAGAATTTCAGGGCAATGATAGGCTGGAAGCCCGCTGGATTTGCAACACTTTTCCGATTTGCAAGAATGGCAAAAACCAGCCATTTCTCCCACCTTCCTGTTTCGGATCGCCCTCATGCTTTCGATGATGACCAGAACCCGCCTGCTGGCGCTTTGCGCTGTTCTCGGCCTGGCCTTGTCGGGCTGTGACCGCCAGCAGATAGCGCACCTGCTCGCTCCCACCGATCAGGACGCGACGGGCCGCCAATATGTCGAAGATATTCGCGACCGCAATTTCACCCCGCTGCAGAAAGACCTGGCGCCGGGCGTATCCGTGCCCGATGACGCGCTGATGTCGCTGGCCACTTTTCTCAATGCGGGGGAGGCGCCCAAATCCGTCACCATCGTCACCCGCAATGTGAACACGGCGGACGGCGTGACGCATTATGATCTGGGCTATCAATATGAATTCGCCAAGGACCTGCGGCTGATCGAACTTAATCTGGCCAAGACAAACGGCGTCACCAAAATCGCCGGCCTGCACACCTATGCCATCACCGTGCCGCTGGAGCAGATCAACGCCTTTCGCCTGACCCACAAATCGTCACAGCATTTCATCTTCCTGGCGGCGTGGATCGTGATGGCGCTGTTCACCCTTGCCACAGCTGTCGTCTGCCTGCGCACACAAATGGGCCGCAGCAAGCCGCTATGGTTTCTGATCATCCTGCTGGGCTTCGGCGAATTCGCCATTAACTGGACCACCGGCACCATCTATTACGACCTGGCGGCGCTGGAAATCTTCGCGGTGGGTTTCTACCGCGACCTGTCGGGAGTCTGGACCCTGCAGATCGGCTTCCCGTTGGGCGCGATATTGTTCTGGGTGTTCCGGCTCAAGTTGAAGTCGGCATAAAGCCCACCTGTCATCCCCGGCGAGTAGCGCATCGCAGATGCGGTGCGAGGGAGGGGGATCCAGGTGTTAAAGGCGGCCGGATCCGTTTTGCTGGAACGCCTGGATCCCCTTCCCTCGCTTCGCTCGCCGGGGATGACAGTAGCCCCAAAAGCAAAAAGGCGCGGCTTGCGCCGCGCCCGTCTGCTCAGTCGCTCAGATTTTGGTTCAGCCGCAGCTTTTGTAATTCTGCTGGCGGCAACGCGCCGACAGCTGGCTCGCCTGGGCGATGTCGCGGCTGGTCATGCGCTGGCGCACCGTGTTGCGGTTGACGGCAGCCTGGTTCATGCCCTGCGCGGCGGCAACGTCGAACCACATATAGGCATGCACCGGATCAGGGCGCGTGCCCTGGCCGTTCATCTGCATCAGGCCCAGATTGACCTGCGCCGCGGGATTGCCATGCTGGGCTGCGGCCTGGAAGAAGGTAATGGCCTTGGCGTAATCGCGCGGCACGCCCATGCCGTCACGATACAGGCCGCCAAGATTGTTCTGGCCCAGGGGCGAACCGGCAGACGCCGAGCGGGAGAACCAGGTCGCCGCCATGCCCAGGTCGCGCTTCACGCCTTTGCCGTCCTTGTACATGATGCCGTAATTGTTCTGGATGGTCGGGTCGCTGGCCGCCAGCGGACGCCAGCGATTGATCGCCGCGCTGTAATCGCCGCGCTTATAGGCGCTGGCGCCGTCCTCGAAGGGACCGGCCACCGCCGAAAGGGTCGAGACGGCGAGGGCCGCAAGAATGATGAATTTACGCATGCCGGTCTCCAGCTTTCCTGAATTTGCAAAGGAGAGATTAACCGGCCCGGACTAACGCCCGGTTAAGCGACATGGTTACCAACGAAGCGCCCAGCGCCCAACCAGGGAACCCAGCCCGGCGGCCAGCACGATCCCCAGGCTGTACCAGACCAGAATAAAGGGCGCGGCAGTTTCGGGGCAGTGAAAGCCGTAAATCGTGGCAGCAACGGCCCCCGCCACCAGCCCCGCCGCCGCCCCCGCCAGGGGCAGCCGGGTGGGCGCCAGCTGCCGCAGCGCCAGCAGCAGCCCGGCATAGACCGGCACCGCCAAGGCCAGGATGGCCCAGGGGCACACCGTCCAGGTCTGGCCCATCAGCAAGGCGGCGCTGTCGGCCTGATACGCAGAGAGTTGCACCGCCGCCAGCACGATCAGCGCCACCACCGGCGCGGCCAGGGCCATGATCGGCGTGCGGCATTCAGCGCCCGCCCGCGCCTGGCGCTGCACGATCACCAGCCCCAGCACGGCCAGCGCCGCCGTATAGGTGATCTTCATCCAGAAAGGCCCGCCCGCCATGGCCAGCGCCAGATCGGGGCGCGGCTTCAAGGTCATCATCATCGCCAGCACCGCCAGCATCCCGCCGCCCGTCAGCCCCAGCAGCAGCCAGCCCAGCACCATGCCCCGCCGCGCGGGCGCCAAGTCTTCAGATAAAAGCGCGATCAACTGATCAGTTTTCATGGCCGCGCTTTTCCGGTGCCAAATGCACGTCTTCGTTCAAGGATTTGACGGCGCGGTGCACCGCGACTTTGACGGCGCCTTCCGTGAGGCCGCTGGCCGCCGCTGTCTCCGCGATGCTGTCGCCGTCCAGCTTGATCGCCCGCACCAGCGCGCGTTTGCCTTCGGGCAATTTCGCCAGCAGCTTTTCCACATCGCGCCGGGCGCCGGCGGATTCCACTTCATCGGCGGCGAACAGTTCGGCGGTTTCATCCAGCGGCACGGTGGCGCGGCGTTTGCTGCGGCGATATTCGTCAATCAGCTTGTAGCGGGCGATGCCATGGATCCACGCCGTCAGCGGCTGGGACGGCGCATAGGTTGCCCGTTTGGTATGCATCGCGATCAACGTTTCCTGCACCAGATCCTCCGCCTGCGCCGGGCCTACCCGCCGGGCAAAATAGGCGCGCAGATGTCCGCTTAGCGCGGTCAGCAGCTGGCGATAGGCGCCGGCATCGCCCGCCAGCCCCGCCAGCATCCACGCCCGCAACTGTGCTTCCGCTTCGATCACGCCTATTCCGTTATTTCGCCCCGCCTACGCCGAAGTTACACGCCGGTTCCCACTTGTACAAAATAGACAGCGGGTTCCGCGCGGAAACCTTCGCAAATTGGCGCGTTCTTTCCTCCAGAGGGTGCTTACGCTTTAGGAGAACAATATGAACAAGATCACCATTCTGGCCGCTGTGACAGCCACGGCCCTGGCCACCCCGGCTTTTGCCCAGGTTGCCATCCCCCCGTCTGATCCGACCATCCAGCCGTCGGGCGGCAGGGCCGATCCGGCCATCGCGGCCCCGACCGGCAATCTCCAGGGTTCGCAGGTTGGCATGGGCAGCATGAACGGCCCCAACGGCAACGGCAACACCAACCGCGAACAGGCCCGCCTGAACCGCAACGGCTATGAAGATGCCACCAACGGCACCTTGATCCAGCCGAACAGCAACCAGATCAATCACTAAAGTTTGTATTTGAGAATAGGCGTCTTCCGTTAGGTCGGAAGGCGCCTATTTCTTTTGCGCATCCGCCAGAATATCGGCGATGGCTTCCTTGCCTTCCGGACTGTGAATCCAGTTTTCCGCCGCGATCTGAGTGGGGAACTGCAGCGGCACACGCTGCGGCTTGTTGCGCTCGGGCACCGGCACCAGCACTTCGAAGGTGCCGGCCAGGCGCGCATCCTTGGTCTCGGCGGCGTAGGGAGGCGGCAGGCCGCGGTCTTTCTTTTTCATTTGTGATTTCCTTTGCCGCCGGATCGTTTGGCGTCCGGTTTTTTCGGGGATGATTTCTTTTGCGGCGACCCTTTGTGGGGAGAGGGCGCAGACCAGGGATTGTCAGAAGCGGCTTCTACCCGCTTTTTACGCCCAATGCCAAGATGTTCGCGCCACAGCCGCGCGGGAATTTCCTCCACCGCGCCTTCCGCCAGCTGGCCCAGCTGAAAGGGGCCATAGGATATGCGGATCAGGCGCGCGACTTTGAGCCCCAGCGATTCCATCACCCGCTTGACCTCCCGGTTCTTGCCTTCTTTCAGCGAAACCGTGGCCCAGGAATAATTGCCTTTGGCGCGCTCAATATCGGCCACGATGGGGCCATAGGTGATGCCGTCAATGGTGACGCCGGTGGCCAGGGTGTCCAGGTCTTTCTGCGTCACCTTGCCGAACAGGCGGGCGCGGTATTTGCGCACCCAGCCGGCGGTGGGAATTTCCAGCCGCCGCGCGATCTCGCCGTCATTGGTCAGAAGCAGCAAGCCTTCGGAATTGAAATCCAGCCGTCCCACCGACACCACGCGGCCCAGGCTTTTGGGCAAAGCGGCGAACACGGTGGGGCGGCCCTTTTCATCCTTGTGGGTGGTGACGGTGCCGGTCATTTTGTGATGCCGCCACAGGCGTGCGGCTTCCGGCGCGGCCAGCGGCTTGCCATCGACCACGATCACATTGTTGGCGGTGACCTTGGTGGCGGGGGTTGTGACCAGCGCGCCGTCCAGCATCACCCGGCCTTCGGCGATCAGCTTTTCGGCGTCGCGGCGCGAACAGATGCCCGCCCGCGCGATCACTTTGGCGATGCGTTCGCCCCCCTTACCGTCCTCGGGGGCGTCGTGCTCGCCTTCTTCAATGTCTTCAGACAAAATGGGCTCCATGACGGACGGGGAAGCCATAGCACTGGCGCTGGAAGAAGCCAAAAGCGCGGCCAAACGCGGCGAAGTGCCGGTTGGCGCCGTGCTGCTGGCGGCGGATGGCGCGCTTTTGGCCCAGGACGGCAACCGCATCGTCGAGGCCAAAGACCCCACCGCCCACGCCGAGATGCTGGTGCTGCGGGCGGCGGCGGCCAAACTGGGCAATGAACGGCTGGGCGGCACGCAATTGTTCGTGTCGCTGGAGCCTTGCGCCATGTGTGCCGGGGCGATGTCACTGGCGCGGGTGGCGCGGCTGGTGTTCGCCGCCGAAGACGCCAAGGGCGGCGCGGTGCTGCATGGCGCGAAATTTTTCGAACAGCCGACCTGCCATCACCGCCCCATCGTGTCCCGCGCCGGCGATCCGGCGGCGGCGGGCGAGATGTTGAAAGCCTTTTTCAAGGCCAGGCGATAAGCTCTGTCTGTGGCCTTAAAAACGGCCCGGCATGAGCCCGGCGATCTGGTTCGTGTCATGCGGCGCATAAAACTCGATCGCCAGATAGCGGATTTTGCCGTCCGCATCCGCCGGGGCGATATAGACGCTCCATTCGTTGTGGGCGAATTTGACATCATAGATGTCCATCTCGTCCGTCACCTGGCGGCGCAGAATTTTTTCATCAAAGACATTGTCGGCAGTCGCCTGGCCGAAAAACTGGCTCGACTGCAAATCCCCGCGGTTGAAGTCGCGATTGCTGTTCGCGGACGCCCATTGCCGGGCGGGCCCTGTCGCCTTGCCCACGAACATGTCCTGGCATCCCGGCGGGCCCTGTCGCAGCAGACATTGCAGCGCGGCTTCGGTTCCGGCGCGCTGGGCGAGGGCGGGGCTTGAAAAACACGCCGCCAGGGCGGCGGCCATTGTCACAGCTAAGATCTTGTTCATGGCGAACTCCTTGCTGACGGGAAACGATCATACCCCCTTTAAAGTCTCAATCACAGGGGCAGTTTCGAGGCCGGGTTCTTCAGAACCCCCCTGGTCCCTAGAACCAGATTGGCGCAAACCCCGGAAAGCCCAGCAGCAGCACTTCACGCGCCGCGATCAGGCCGATGCCCGCGCCGATCATCACATCGCTGAGAAAATGCGCCGTCAGCAGCGCCCGTGTCACCGCCAGCACGGCGGCGATGGCAAACCAGATCGGCCGCATCCACGGCCAGACGCACGTGAAGATCACGGCCACGCAAGCGATGGTCAAAGCATGGCCGGAGGGAAAGGAATTGTATTCGAGGTTGAAGGCAAACGGGACAAAGCCATACAGCCCCATCTCCATGTCGTCGCGCGGGCGGCGGCGTCCCAGCACCAGCTTGATGACATGCAGCACGGCGCTGCCCAATGTCAGGCTGGCGATGAAGGCCAGCGAGTAATTGATCAAAAGCGGAAGGTCTTTGCCGCGCGCCCCGAAATGCCGGGCGATGGCGGCCCCGGCCAGCGCCATAATGGCGGCGGCCAGCCAATGCCCCGCCTTGGCGTAATGGGTAATGCCGTCGAGGAATTTGTGCGCCCGCGCATTGACATGGTCATAGATGAAATGGGCGAGGGCGCGGTCCACCAGCAGGGCGCACAGGCCCAGCACGATCAGGATCAGTCCGGCCCAGAACAGCATAAGTCTGGTTGCCGCGCCGGCCAGAAGATGTCAACGGCCCAGGGTTGGCGGCAGTCGCGTCCCAGCACGCAAGCGTATAGGCTTGCGACGGAATCTCGGGGATGGGCGCGGGCGGCATGCGGGGGGCGAGCATTTTTCTGCGCGTGTTGCTGACAGGCGCGGTCCTGGCCGCCACGCAGGCGCTGGCCGACGACAATGACCGGGCGGTGAGCGGCTTCTATCTCAAGGCCGGCGCCGCCGAGCAGCGCGGCCGCCTCGACGACGCCATCGCGGCCTATGGCGGTATCATCAAATTGCGCCCCGCCGATGAAGATGCCTGGCGCGACCGGGCCGTGATCGAGGCCGCCAAAAAAGATGGCGCCGCGGCAAGCCGCGACCTCAACCAGGCGATACGGCTGCAGCCGCGCGATGCGCGCGCCTATATGGAGCGCGGCAAGCTTTATGCCGCGGCCGGTCAGTTCGAAAGCGCGCTGGCGGATTTCGACGAGGCGCTGCACCTCAACCCTGATTATACCGGCGCACTGTCGGCCAAGGCGGCGATCTATGAGTATCAACACAATTACGATGCCGCCATTACCACCATGACCCAGTTGGTGAAGGCGCAGCCGCAGAATGCCGAATACTATAATGGCCGCTGCTGGGAACGGGCGCTGGCCAATCGCGAGCTGAAGCTGGCGGAGGGCGACTGCAACACGGCGCTCAAGCTTGTCCTCGATCCGCGCGCTGCCGCCGTCATCCATGACAGCCGCGGCTTTGTCTATTTCCGCCAAGGGCGCTTTGCAGACGCCATCGCCGACTATAATGCGGCGCTGAAGGTTCAGCGTGCCGCGGAAATCCTCTTCCGCCGGGGGCTTGCGAAAAGCGCCGCCAAGGACGCGGCGGGCGGCAAGGCGGATATCAATCAGGCGCTGACGCTGGACAGCCACGCCGGCGACGAAATGGCGAGCGTGGGGATCAGGCCCTAGCACCGGTGTCATCCCCGGCGAGGCGCGCGAAGCGCGTCTAGGGAAGGGGACCCAGGTATCTATAGCGTCTTTGTGTTTAACGCCTGGGTTCCCTTCGCATTGCTGACGCAATGCTCAGCCGGGAATGACAGGGGTTATCGCTTCAAAGCCCGCCAGCCGATATCTTTGCGGTAGAATGAATCTTTCCACGAAATCTTTTCCACCGCCGCATAGGCCCGCGCCCGCGCTTGCGCGACATCCTTGCCGGTGGCGGTCACATCCAGCACGCGCCCACCCACCGCCACAATCTTGCCATCGCGCAATTCTGTGCCGGCGTGAAAGATGGTGATGCCGGGCAGAGCGGCGGCCTCATCAAGCCCGCTGATGACGTTGCCCTTTTCATAAGAGCCCGGATAGCCGCCCGAGGCCATCACCACCGTCAGCGCCACGTCATCGCGCCATTCCAATTTGATTTTATCCAAGGTGCCACCCCGCGCCGCCAGCAGCGCGACCAGCAGATCGCTTTTCAGGCGCGGCAACAGCACCTGCGCCTCCGGATCGCCGAAGCGGCAATTATATTCGACCAGCTTGGGGCCGGTCCCGGTGATCATCAATCCCAGATACAGCACGCCGATATAGGTCAGGCCGCGTTCGGCGAAAGCCGCCACGGTGGGCTTGATGAATTGCGCCATCGCAATGTCTTCCAGCGCCGCCGTCAGCACCGGCGCGGGCGAATAGGCGCCCATGCCGCCGGTGTTGGGGCCGGTATCGCCGTCAAAGGCGCGCTTGTGATCCTGCGCGCCCGCCAGCGCAATGACATTCACGCCATCGGACAGGGCAAAGAAGCTGGCTTCCTCGCCGTCCATGAATTCTTCCACCACGATCTCGTGGCCGCTGTCGCCGAAGCCGCCTTCAAACATAAAGTCTATGGCTTTTTCCATTTCGCTTTTGTCAGCGGCAATGATCACGCCTTTGCCCGCCGCCAGGCCATCGGCCTTGATCACCACGGGAAAGCCCAGCGACGCGGCATAGGCCTTGGCGCCCGCCGGTTCGCGGAAGCGTTGATAGGCGGCGGTGGGAATGCCCTTTTCGATGCAAAGGTCTTTGACAAAACCCTTGGAGCCTTCCAGCACGGCGGCGGCCTTGCTCGGCCCCAGCGCCTTGATCCCCGCGCCCTCCAGCACATCCCATAGCCCGCCCACCAACTGGGCATCGGCGGCGATGACGGCGAAATCAATGCCGGTCTCAACCGCGAATGTCTTCAGCCCTGCAAAATCGGTGGCGGCAATCGGCACAAGCTCGGCAATTCCCGCGATTCCGGCATTGCCGGGGGCGACATAAAGCCGGGTCAGCAACGGGCTTTTGGCCAGCGCCCAGGCCAGTGCATGTTCGCGGCCTCCCGATCCCACCAGCAAAATTTTCACGCCCGAACCCCACATCCCTGCCCAGACCCTGTATCATTACTTCCAGCATGAGCGAAGCCGCGACCCTCACGAATCTGCCCGAATTTTCGGTCACCGAACTGTCCGGCGCCCTGAAGCGCGTGGTGGAGGAGAATTTCGCCTTTGTGCGCGTGCGGGGCGAGATTTCGGGCCTGAAAGTGCCGCCCTCCGGCCATGTCTATTTCGATCTCAAGGACGACAAGGCGGTGCTGAACGCCGTGATCTGGCGGCCCAGCGTGGCGCGGCTGAAGCTGCGCCCCGAATCGGGCATGGAAGTGGTGGTCACCGGCAAGCTCACCACCTATGCCGGACGCTCCAATTACCAGTTGATCGTCGAGCAGGTGGAGTTGGCGGGGCTGGGGGCGCTGATGGCGCTGCTGGAAGAGCGCAAGAAGCGCCTCGCCGCGGAAGGCCTGTTTGACGCGGCCCGCAAAAAGAAACTGCCTTTCCTGCCGGAAGTGATCGGCGTGGTGACCTCGCCGACCGGCGCGGTGATCCGCGACATCATGCACCGCCTCAATGCGCGCTTTCCGCGCCGCGTGCTGCTGTGGCCGGTGGCGGTGCAAGGCGACAATGCGGCGGCTGAGATCACTGCCGCCATCAACGGCTTCAACAACATGTCGGGCAAATTCCCCAAGCCCGATCTTATCATCGTGGCGCGGGGCGGTGGCTCGGTCGAAGACCTGATGGCCTTCAACGACGAAGCGGTGGTGCGCGCTGCGGCGGCCAGCAAGATTCCGCTGATCTCGGCTGTGGGGCATGAGACCGACACCACCTTGATTGATTTTGCCTCCGACATGCGCGCGCCCACGCCCACCGCCGCCGCCGAGCTGGCGGTGCCGCTGCGCGCCGAATTGCTGGCCGCGACACTCGACTATCAGCGCCGCATGCTGAATTGCTTTTCCAAGGGCGTCACCGACCGCCGCAAACATCTCACCCAGCTGGCGCGCATCCTGCCCAAGCCGGAGCAGTTGTTCGCCCTGCCGCGCCAGCGTCTCGACATTGCCGGCGACGGGCTTGGAAAATCCCTGCGCCGCAATGTTCAGGAACACCGCACCCGCTTTCACAAGGCCGAGGCTTTGCTGCGGCCCCGCATGTTGCTGGACCGCATTGCGCTGGGCCGCGAACGCAACAAGGCGCTGAGCGAGCGCGCCCGCCGCGCGCAAACCGCCCAGATCGCCCAGGGGCGCAAGCAACTGGAAAGCCTCGCCCGCATATTGGAGGGCATTTCCTACCGCGCCGTGCTGGAACGCGGCTTCGCCCTGGTGCGCGGCGAAGACGGCAATGTCCGCCGGAGCAAAGCCAGTGTGAAAGCGGGCGAAGCGCTGAGTTTGACCTTTGCCGATGGCGAGGCCTCCGCAACCGCAGGCGCCGCCGATGCCCCCAAGCCCCGTGTCAAAAAAACACCCCCAGGGCAGGACAGTTTGTTTTAAGGTGCCGCCATGAACCGAATGGACCGTATATCCGGCGAAGCCAAGCTGCGTTATCTCGATGGAGATTACGAAGTGCTGGTCCCCGGCGCCTATGTGATCTGCGCCGTCACGGCCACCCAGATTCCGTTGGATGCCCTGCGCTATTGGAGCGTGGATCTGCAGGAAGCCTATGCCACGCCGGAAATCTCCACCCGGCGCATGCAGGAAAAAGGTCTCGTTCCGAAGTGAGGCGCCGCGACTTCCTCGCCTCGACTCTGGCCGTTACCGCCACCTCTGCTTTTGCCGCACCAGATGTGCGTTTCACCATCACCGGCGCGCTGGAGCAGGGCAGCCTGGCGTTCGGCCAGGCGCCGCCCGGCAGCAATGCGGCGCTGGACGGCAGGCCGCTGGCCATCACCCCGGATGGGCATTTCGTATTCGGTTTTGGCTGGGACCAGACCAAGCCCTCTTTGGTGTCGGTGCGCTATCCCGATGGCGGCGGTGACAGCCGGCCTTTCACGCCCGCCAAACGCCAGTATGACATTCAGCGGGTCAACGGCTTGCCGCAAAGCACCGTGACGCCGCCGCCCCAGGTCACGGCCCGCATCGCCCGGGAAGCCGAACAGATTTATCTCGCCCGCATGGCGAATACCGACGGCAGCGATTTTCTGTCGGGTTTTGACTGGCCCGCGCCGGGCATCGAAAGCGGCGTGTTCGGCAGCCAGCGGATTGATAATGGCGTGGCGGTGGCGCCGCATTTCGGGGTGGATATGGCCGCCCCGGTGGGCACGCTGATTCACGCGCCCGCCGCGGGCACTGTCAGCATCAGCGATGATTATTATCTCGATGGCGGCTTTACGCTGATAGATCACGGCCAGGGTGTTTCCACCTGCTATCTGCATCAATCCAAACGGCTGGTGAAAGTTGGTGACAGTGTAAAGCGTGGCCAACTCATTGGCCATATCGGCCAGACAGGGCGCGCCACCGGGCCGCATCTGCATTGGGCGATGAACTGGTTTCAAGTGAAACTTGATCCGTCGCTTTCCACCCGCAAGCCCAAGCCGGAACCGTTGTAACGCAACGGTCATGATACCGGCGTTACAGTTTGCGACAGAAATCCGTGGAACCCCGGTTTGATAACGCACGTTCTCGTTTCAATCGCGCCGGGACGGTCCCACGCGACAAGCGAGGAACACATGAAAATTCTTTTGAAAAGCGCCCTTGTCGCGTCGTTGCTGATCGGCTCGGTCAGCGTCGGCAGTGCCGCCGGCATCGGCTTCAATATCGGTGATGTCTCCGTCGGTTTCAGCGACGGCTATTATGACAGCGGCCACCGCTTTCACCGCTAAGCCCGCCATGACGACATGGTCGCCTGGCAGCATGCCCATGCGGACGGCTATCATGAGTGGCGCCACGACGATAAGCACCACCACTAAGTTCTGAAAAACCCCTCCGGTCCAAAGACCGGAGGGGTTTTTGCCTTCCGTTATCGCGGCGCTATTCAGACGCCAGCAGAGCAACCAGCGCCATCGCGGCGGCAGGTTGCCGTGGTCCCCACCCAAGATCCCGCCAATGCGGCGGGGCCAGGCGAAACCTGGGTGACCACAGGCTTTCCATCCTTGGTGGCCAGACTCAGCTTCACGAATTTCGCCACGGCGAGGGAATTGGCATCCACGCCGGGGCCGATGTCGTATTCGTCCTGGGCGTCCAGAATGATGCGGTGACCATCGGGGTAAATGTAACTGATACGGCCAATGGCGATATCCGCGCTCCATGCCGGTGTCGCGCCCGCCAGGGCAAGTGCAAGAATCGAGGGAATAATTGTTTTCGCCTGCATGATGACCTCCTTTTCTGGCTCAGGCGTAGTTGAGTTAGGCCAGGCGGATACGGTTTCAAGATCCCCCTGCCGCGATTTTTCACGCCCCCGTCGGTGCGAAGAAACGCCATTTTCCGGCCGATTTTGTTACTGCCCGCCGTCGCGGCATCGTCCGGCTGAATGAAATACATTTCACAAAAAATCTGTCTGCCCGATCCTTGAAACCGAAAGACGCGTTTCTAATTTTTTTGCCGTCTGGTTTCTAAAGGTGCAAGCGATGCAGCATTCCCCCTTTGGATTGTTGGATGGCGGCTTGGCGCTGCGGGTTGCCGATTATGCGCATCCCACCGAAGTGCTGCAGGATGCCGGCCTGAGCCCGGCGCAGAAGCGGGTCATCCTGTCGGCCTGGGCGTCCGACGCCTGCGCAGTGGAATCGCGGCCTGCCTTCCGCTGGATGCCGGGAACGCCCGGTCCTGTGGCGTTCGACCATATCCAGAGGGCCGTCGCGATCCTGGACTGGATTGTGGATCAGGTACCCGGCGTTTTCCAGTGTCCCCAAACCGAGCGAAGACATCCCATGCCTGGAAACCGGCACAAACATGGAAAGGGCAGCGAAGAAAGGAGACCGTCATGCAACCCATAACATTCCACACCGTCATAGCCGCGACTTTTTTCGGTATCGGAATTCTCGCCGCGCCGCATGCGTCACGGGCGCAAGGTGCGGACATCCAGGCCTTGTATACCAAATGTGCGTTCTATCCCCAGGCTGAGGTTTGCGACCAGGCTTACAAGATCGCGCTGGCCGACAAAGACAATCCGGCGGCGGCGGCGGTGAAGGCGGAGTATGAGGGGTATGGCCACTACTTGAAGAGTAACGGAACGGCACTCACCCCGCAAGACGAGGTCTATCTGCGGGCCCATGCAATCCGCCTGCCGGACCATTTGAGTGAGGCACAGAGAAGCGGCCTGCACAACGTCATCCAAGACCCGGCCTTGCAACAGGATTTGTCCGCGAAGAATAGCGCCATAACCAATTTCATCGGACGGGCGGTCCAGGCGAATTTATATTGTGTGTTTAACGATTGCGGCGCAACGGGCGGCGCGGAGACGCGGGTGCGAAGCCAGCCATCCCACGAAGATTTTCCCAGCTAGCTGGCTGATGTGCAAGCAAGGCGCTGGGTCTTATCGCTTCCCCGTCACCACATCGCGCTCCGTGGGCCAGCGGCGATGGATCCAAAGCCATTGGCTGGGATCGGCGCGCACCATGTCTTCCATCCGCGCATTGATGGCGATGGTCAGCTCCCGCACATCGCGTTCCTGATCGCCGCTCGCGGTGAATTCCAGCGGCGGATGCACCGTGACATGGAAATGCGCGCCCCCCAGCCGCTTGTTGCTGACAAAGACAATGCGCGCGCCCATCTTGAGGGCCAGGGCGGCCGGCACCGGCGTGGTCATGGCATCGCGCCCGAAGAACGGCGCCGCAATGCCTTCATTGGTTTTCTGGTCCACCAGCATGTAGATCGCCTGGCCGCCGCGCAGCAGCGAAAAAATCCGCCGCGTGCCGAAATGCTTGCTGATCTGTTCCTTGGGACCCAGCAATGCCCGCTGGCGGGAAATGTAACGGTCCACATAGGGGTTGTTGGGCGGGCGATAGACGAGGCCGCCCTGATAGCCCCATTGCGCCGCCGCGATCGGCATCAATTCCCAATTGGCCAGATGACCTGACAGAAACAAGGTGCCGCTGGCCTTGGCCACTTCCGCGTCGCTGATGGCGTCGCCGCTGACGAACAGCCGCGCCCCCGGCTTGTTGCTGGCGTGGAATTTGTCGAGATGGGCATATTCGGCCAGGGTGCGGCCCAGATTGTCCCACATGCCGGCGAGAATGGTTTCGATTTCGGCGTCGGATTTTTCCGGGAAAGCGGCCTTCAGATTGCCGCGCGCCCGTTTGGTAATCCGCGTGCGGGCGAATATCTGCCGCCCGATAAAGCCGCCCACCGCCGAAGCGCCGTCCAGTCCCAGCAGGCGGAAGAAACCCATGAAGACGCGAAAGAGCGCCGCCTCCGCGCCATGCCGCAGTTTCTGGCTGAAGCCGGGTTTGCTCATCCCTTGGCGCTAAACCCGCGCCAACAGGCTGTCAAGCAATTGCGGTTCGTCGAACACCGCCGTCACCGCCAGCACTTCTATTCCGGCGCGCATTTGCGCATCCAGCCGGACGAAATCCTTTTCCGTGGTGACCAGCATTGCATCGCCGGCACGCTGGCGCAGCGCCGCAATTTCCGCGGCGCCATAGGGATGATGATCGGGGAAAAATTGCATGCCTGTCACAATCGCGCCCGCCTCTTTCAACGAGGTGATGAATTTCTCCGGCCGTCCGATACCGGCAAAGGCAAACACGTTCTTTCCGGAAAGATGCGCGCCATCTGCCACCAGCCGCGCCCGCAGCACGGGACCCGCAAAGCCGGGCAAGGTATCGCCCGTCATGGTGACAACGGCGTCGGCGCGTTTCAGGCCCTGGGCGATGCTTTCGCGCAAGGGGCCCGCGGGGATCAGGAGCCCATTGCCCAGATCGTCCACCACCACCAGCGACAGGTTTTTCTTCAGGCTGAAATTCTGATGGCCGTCATCCATCACGATGGCGCCGGCGCCTTTTTTGACGGCGAACAGGGCGCCGGCAGCGCGGTTCTTCGCCACCATGGTGGGGCCATGACGCGCCAGCAGCAGGGCTTCGTCACCGACCATGCTGATGGGCATGCGCTGGCTCACCAGGATCGGGCCTTCCGCCTTGCCGCCATAACCACGGGTGAGAAAGAACACGTCCCCGGCGCCGCGCGCCCTAAGCGCCTGCGCCACCGCCATGGCGATGGGCGTCTTGCCGCTGCCACCGGCAGTGAGATTGCCGACACAGATAACGGGCACGGCGCAGGTGTAAGGCCGCGTCATGCGCGCCTTCCAGGCCACGCTCAAACCATAAAGCCATCCCAGCGGGCTCAGCAGCAGCGCCAGCGGGCTTATGTGCTGGCCAGGTTTGGGCGATTTCCAGAAGTCAGGCGTGCGCATGCAGATTTTCCAGCACCGCAATGGTGCGCGCCACTGCGCCTTGCTGGGTCGCCGCCCCAGCCGCCGCCGCCAGACCGGCATTGCGCGCCAGAACCGGATCGGACAAAAGCTGCTGCGCCCGCCGCGCAATATCGCCGCTGCTGGCGACATCGCCGAAAGTCTGCGCCGCCAGGATCGCCGCATAAGCCTTGGCGGCGCTGGCGCGGTACGGCCCCGCCAGGATGGCGCAGTTCAGCACCGCAGGCTCCAGCGGATTGTGCCCGCCCAGCGCCACCAATGTGCCGCCGATGAAACAGAATGGCGCCAGCCGGTAGAACAGCCCCAGCTCGCCCAATGTGTCGGCGATATAAACCTGCGTCTCAGCGCCGATCTGTTCGCCCGCTGCCCGCCGCGCCACTTTGCGCGCGCCGCACAGTTCGGCGATCTCCGGCCCCCGTTCGATATGGCGCGGCACCAGGATGGTCAGCAGGTCGGGAAATTGCCGCCGCAGAATGTCATGCGCCGGCAATACGGTTTCATCTTCGCCGGGATGGGTCTGGGCCGCGATGAGCAGCGGGCGCGTCCCGATCTGTTGCTGCAACGCCGCCAAGGCCGCCGCATCGCAGCCCAGCGGCGGCGCATCGGCTTTCAGGCTTCCCACCACCAGCACATTGCGCGCGCCCAAGGCGTTAAAGCGGGCGGCGATTTCGTCATCCTGCGCCAGCACGACATCGAACGCGCCGATCAGCCGCCGCGCCGAACGGGGCGCGCGCTTCCAGCCGGTGGCCGAGCGTTCGGAAATCCGCGCATTGATCAGCGCCAGCCGCACGCCGCGCTTCGCCGCTTCCAGGATCAAGTTCGGCCACAGATCGGATTCCACGAACAGCGCCGCATCCGGCTTCCAGTGATCCAGAAAACGCGTCACGGCGCGCGGAATATCCAGCGGCACGAATTGATGAATGGCGCCCTTGGGCAGGCGCTGGCGCATCAGCCTGGCACTGGTGACGGTGCCGCTGGTCACCAGCACGCTATTGCCGCCGGCCTGGAGTTTTTCAATCAAGGGCAGGGCGGCCAGGCTTTCGCCCACGCTGGCGCCGTGAATCCAGATCAGCCGCCCGGCAGGACGGGCGATATCCGAAACGCCCAGCCGTTCGGCCAGCCGACCCTGATCTTCCTTGCCGCGCCCGGCGCGGCGCGACAGCAGCAGCGAGGCAAAGGGCGTGGCGCAAGCGGTGAAGACGCGCCACAGGCGCAGACCGAGCGGCAGGCTTTCATCAGGGGACGCGGACATCAGACCGGCTCCGCCTCGGTCAGATTGTGACGGTAAAGCTGGGCGTAAAGCCCGCCCTGCGCGATCAGTGCGTCGTGATCGCCGCTTTCCGTCACCCGGCCACGGTCCATCACATAAATCTGGTCGGCGTCGCGCACGGTGGAAAGCCGGTGCGCGATCACGATGGTGGTGCGGCCCTGCATCAGCCGTGACAGGGCTTCCTGCACTTGCCGTTCGCTGGTGGTGTCCAGCGCGCTGGTGGCTTCGTCCAGCAGCAGGATGGGCGCGTTGCGCAGCATGGCGCGGGCGATGGCGATGCGCTGGCGCTGGCCGCCCGACAGTTTCAAGCCGCCTTCGCCCACGCTGGTGTCATAGCCGAAGGGCAGTTCCATGATGAAGTCGTGCGCCGCGGCATCGCGCGCCGCCTGCTCGATCTGTTTTTGCGACGCGCCGGGGCGGCCCAGCGCGATATTGGCCGCCACGCTTTCGTCGAACAGAATGGCTTCCTGGCTCACCACGCCAATGGCGGCACGCAGGGAGTCCAAGGTCACGGCGTGAATATCCTGGCCGTCTATGGCGATGGCGCCGCCGTTCCGATCGTAAAAGCGCAGCAGCAGGTTGAAGATGGTGGTCTTGCCCGCGCCCGACGGCCCCACCAGCGCCACCTTTTTGCCCGCCGGAATATCCAGGGTGACATGATCCAGCGTGGCATCGCCGTCATAAGCAAAGCTGACATCGCGGAACGTGACCGCGCCGCCATTGGCCGCGACTTTCAACGTCTTCGCATCCGGCTTGCTGACAATGCGCGGCCGTGCATCAATCGCGTTGAACATGCGGTTGGCGGCGGCGATGCCCGCCGATGCCGTGGGCCAGAGCTGCGACAGGTTTCGCACCGGCTGCTGCGCCAAAAGCAGCGCCGTCAGAAACGCAAAAAACGTGTTGAGGGTGAGTTGGCCATGCAGATTCTGGTAACCGGCAAAGAACAGCACAAAGGCAATCACCAGCCCGGCGAAAATATCGGTCAAAGGCGCTGCAGCAGCCCGCAGCCGCACCGCGCGCAAAAGCGTTGTCAGCCGCGCTGTCAGCCGTGCTTCCACCCGCGACACGCTGTGCGCTTCCAACCCATAGGCCTTGATCACCCTGCGGCCATCCATCGCTTCCGACAGCACCACCGACAGATCGCCGGTTTCGCGCATGCCGCGCGTGGCGGCCCGGCGCATCGAGCCGCCCAGCCGTTCCATCGCCCAGGCCACGCCGGGCAGCGCCAGCAACGACGCCAGCCCCAATTGCCAGTCACTGACCAGCACATAGCCGACATAGACAACCAGCTGCACCAGCTCCAGCGCGATGGCGGCAACGCCCTGGGTCAGCGCATCGCGCATCAAGGTGGCGTCATAGATGAAATTGGAAACGAACTGGCCCGAATGCACGGCATTGAGATCGGCCAAATCGCGCTGGATCAGCCGCCCGAACATGTCGCCCTGGGCTCTGGCCACCGCGCGCTCGCCCAGCGAATCGATGGTCATCTTGCCGAAGAACAGGCTGGCGGCCCGCAGCGCCATGATGCCGAACGCCGCCAGGGACAGCGGCAGCAACAGCTCCCCCATATGGCGCATGAAAATCTGTTTGGTGACGCTGTTGACCAGCCAGGGAATGGCCCCGCCCATGGCCGAGGTCAGCAACATGCAGAACACCGCCAGCACCAGCAGGCCCCATTGGCGGCTGACATAATCGCGGATCAGGCGGCGGATGACCGCAAATGTGCTGAGGTCTTTTGGGGTGGACATGCTGGAGGTTCGTTTAGCACGGGTTCCAACCCCCCGGCGAGGCCCAAAAAGCCCTGCCTAAGCCAATAAGCCGTGGACGGCCAATGGGTTAATCCTCAGCGTCCTGCTGCGGCTCGTCTTCATGCTCGAACAGGCGGTGAATATGGGCCACGAAATAGCGCATCTGGGCCTGATCCACGGTGCCCTGCGCCTTGGCCAGCCACGCCGTCTTGGCCTGCGCGAAATCGGGATACATGCCCACAATGTCGAGCTTGGAGAGATCCTTGAATTCGATATCCCCGGTATCTTTCAGCTCGCCGCCAAAGACCAGGTGCAGAAGTTGAGGCTTGGGCTTTGGCTTGGGCATGGCGCGCTCCGGGTGGACAAGCCTTCTTAGGCTGAAGCGGGCCGCTGTTCTAAGCCCTCTTTTTGTCGCAGATGGGCCAGGATCAGTGCATGCAGTTGCGGCCCCGCCGCGATGGAAGCGCGCTGCGTCGCGGCCGCCCGGTTGTAAATCAGATTTGCGCCTGCCTCGTCTGTGAGCAGTCCGCCCGCTTCCTGCACAATCAGGTCCGCGGCGGCCAGGTCCCAGTCGCGCTTGACCGACAGGCTCACCATGGCGTCGTGCTGGCCGCATGCCACCAGCGCGACGCGATAGGCGATGGAGCTGTAGGAACTGACATCCATAACGGGCCAGCCGGATTCGAATGTGGCTTTGGGGCCCAGCATGCGCGTGCCCGCCATGGTGGCGCGATCCGCGACATGAATGGCGTTGCCGTTCAAAAACGCGCCGCCGCCACGCCGCGCCCTGAAACATTCTTCTTGAATAGGATTATAGACCACCGCATCCAGCGGCCTGCCGGCTTCCACCACGGCGGCGCAGATGGTGAAATGCGGGCGGTGCTTGACGAAGGCGACGGTGCCGTCAATCGGATCGACCACAAAGACCCGCGCCGCCGCCAGCCTGTCGGCATTATCAATGCTCTCTTCCGACAGCCAGCCATAGCTGGGCCGCGCCGCCAGAAGTTTTTCTTTTAAGTAAGCATCCACCGCCAGATCGGCTTCGGTGACGGGGCTGCCGCCATCCTTGGCCCAGCGCTGAAAATCGGTGCCATAGAATTTCCGCGCAATCTCACCGGCCCCGCGCACGCAAGACTCTAAAAGGGCGAGGTCACTAAGCTCCGGCAATCGTCATGCCCTCGATACGCAAAAGCGTCGGCCAGCAAAAGTGGGAGCCGCGCAGCGGCGAACCGGTTTTGCGTCCGGCCGCGCGCAAAATTAAACGCGCTTGTTTATGCTCCCGCAATAGTCATCCCCTCGATGCGTAGCGTGGGTGCATTGGTGCCATGGCGGAAGACCAGGTCATTGGCCGGTGTCAGATGACGGAACATGTCTTTCAAATTCCCGGCGATGGTGACTTCCGACACCGGGAACGCGATCTTGCCATTCTCGACCCAGAAACCGGCGGCGCCCCGGCTGTAATCGCCGGTCACGCCATTGACGCCCATGCCCATCAATTCGGTGACATAAAAGCCCTGTTTGATGTCGGCGATCAGCGCCTCCAGCGAAAGCGCGCCCGCTTCCATGTACAGATTGGTGGTGGCGGGATGCGGCGGCCCGCCCGTGCCGCGCGCGGCATGGCCGGTGGTTTCCAGCCCCAATTGCCGGGCGCTGGCGCAGTCCAGCATCCAGGAGGTGAGGCGGCCTTTTTCGATAAAGGCGCGGCGCTGGTTGGTGACGCCTTCGCCATCGAACGGCTTGGAGCGCAGCCCGCGCAGCCGGTGCGGATCGTCAATGATGGAAACACCGGGGGCGAATACCTCATCGCCCATCCTGTCTTTCAGGAAGCTGACGCCGCGGGCGATGGCATTGCCGGAAATGGCGCCTGCGAAATGGCCGACAATGCCGGCGGATTCGCGCACATCGAACACCACCGGCACACTTTGCGATTTCACTTTGCGCGGATTCATCCGCGCGATGGTGCGCTCCCCCGCTATGCGCCCGATATCTTCGGCGCTGCGCAGGTCGCTCGAATGCCGGGCGCTGGCGTGATCGTAATCGCGCTCCATGTTGGTGCCTTCGCCCGCCAGCACGGCAACGCCGATGCCATGGCTGGTGCCGGCATAGCGGCCATAGAATCCATTGCTGGTGGCCAGCGCCACAGCGGCGCGCGTGAAAGACGCGCCGCCGCCTTCCGAATTGCTCACGCCCTTGACCGCCATCGCGGCGCCTTCGGCATCACGCGCCCGCGCCACCAATATGTCCGGCGCCGGTTCTTCGGCATCTTCGAGGTCGAGGGCGGGAATATTTTTCGCCAGCCGGTCCGCAGGCGCCAGCCCGGCATATTTGTCTTCCGGCGCCAGCTTCGCCATGGCGACGGCGCGCTCCGGCAGCCCCGCCAGCGCATCGGCGGAAAAATCGGTGGAAGAGACAAACGCCACCTTGGCTCCCAGGAAAACCCGCAGCCCCAGATCGGCGCTTTCGCTGCGCTCGACATCTTCCAGTTTGCCCAACCGATAAGACACGCTGGCGGAGACATTCTCCACAAACAGGGCATCGGCGGCATCCGCCCCCGCCTTTTTGGCGGCGGCGAGCAGGGCGGCGAGGATTTCTTGGCTTCTGGCTGTCATGCCCATTCCGATGCCGCAAAGGCGCATGTCCGTCAAGCGCGGGCAGGCGGGAAGCGGATTTTCCCACATTTCTGTCAAAGCGGGCGGCGGTGGAACGAATATACCTCCGCCGCGTTTGACCAGCATCAAACCCATTTTCCGGAGCGCCTTCTAAGGTTCCGCATGGCAGGTCCATGAGGAGCCCCGATGCGCATCTGCCTTAGACTCGTACTGTCTGCCGCCATCATGGTGCTGGGCATTTCCCGCGCAAATGCCATCCCCGCATTCGCGATGCAGACCGGTGTCCCCTGTGTTTCGTGCCATATCGGGGGCTTTGGACCGCAACTCACGCCTTTCGGCCGCCAGTTCAAGCTGGATGGCTATACCATGCGCGCTGGGACCGGGTTTACCGCGCCGGTTTCCGCCATGGCGATAGCGTCTTATCTGCACACCGCCACCGGCCAGCCGCCGGCGCCGGGATTTTCCGCCAACGACAATGTTGCGCTGGACCAGGCCAGCCTTTTTCTCGCCGGGCGCGTCAGCGACAATTTCGGCGGCTTCTCGCAATGGACTTATGACGGCATCGGCCGCGCCTATGCCTGGGACAATCTGGACCTGCGGGCCGTGTCACATCAGACAATCGCGGGCTCCGACGTACTGCTGGGCCTCAGCCTCAACAATTCGCCCGGCGTTCAGGATAGCTGGAACACCTTGGCCGCCTGGAGCTATCCCTACACATCGTCGGGCCTTGCCCTGGCGCCGGCCACTGGAACGCTGATGGACGGGGCGCTGGCCCAGAGCGTGCTGGGCGTCAGCGGCTACGCCTATTGGAATTCCTCCATCTATACCGAATTCGGCCTTTACTGGAGCCCATCGCACGGTTTTTTGCGCGCGGTCGGCGTTGATCCTGCAGCCTCGGGTGTTTTGGACGGGGTCGCGCCCTATGTTCGCGTCGCCTATCAGAAAGATTATGGCGCCCAGAATTTCGAAGTGGGCGCTTTTGGTTTATTCGCAGATCTGCATCCGGGCGCGGACACGACCGTCGCCGCCACGGATCATTATACCGACCTTGGCCTTGACGCCTCCTACCAGTTTACCGGCGACCCGGTGAACAGCTTTACGGTCAATGCACGCTATACCCATGAGAACCAGAATCTTGCGGCGAGCAGTCTGTTGGGAACGGCGGCATCGCCGCAAAATCAACTTGACGATCTGCGGATCGACGCCTCCTATTACTGGCGGAATATGGTCGGCGGCAGTGTCGGCGCCTTTGACACATTGGGTTCGGCGGACGCACTTGTTTATGGCGCAAATCGGACCTTCAAGCCTGACAGTAGCGGCTTTGTGCTGCAGGCGGACTATACGCCCTTCGGCGGTACGGGTGCGCCGCTTGGCGGCCGATTCAACATGCGGATCGGCGCGCAATATTTCATCTACACGCGCTTCAACGGCGCAAGCTCGAATTTCGACGGCATCGGCCACAATGCATCGGACAACAATGCCTTTCGCCTTTTCACCTGGTTCGCGCTCTGAGTTTGCCTGCCGGCGCGTGCCGGCAAGGCGGGGATAATATGCGCGCGCTGCACCGTCATCGGGAACATCATCTGGTCGAGCGCATCGGCTGGCTGCGCGCGGCGGTGCTCGGCGCCAATGACGGCATCGTTTCCACGGCCAGCCTTGTGGTCGGCGTGGCTGCCGCCTCCGCCGCCAAGGGCGACATATTGCTGTCGGCGGTCGCCGCCTTGGTGGCGGGCGCGATGTCCATGGCCGCCGGCGAATATGTCTCTGTCAGTTCGCAGGCCGATACCGAGCAAGCCGACCTGGCGCGGGAGAAGAAGGAGTTGAGCGCCGATCCGGCGGGCGAGCAGGACGAATTGGCGGCGATATATGCCAAACGCGGCCTGGACCAGGAGCTGGCGCGCCATGTGGCGCGGGAACTGATGAACAAGGACGCGTTGGCGGCGCATGCCCGCGACGAGCTGGGAATTTCCAAAATCAGCGAGGCGCGGCCCATCCAGGCGGCACTGACCTCCGCCGCATCCTTTACGGCGGGCGCGGCGCTGCCGGTTGTCGCGGTTATCCTGGCGCCTTCTGCCATTGTCGTGCCGGTGGTTGCCGCAGCCTCGCTGGTTTATCTCGCCATCCTTGGCGTGGTCGGGGCAAAGGCGGGCGGCGCGGCCATCCTGCCGGCAACGATCCGCGTGACATTCTGGGGCGCCCTGGCCATGGCCGTGACGGCGGGCATCGGCATGCTGATCGGCAAGGCCGTCTAGAGGACCAGATTCGGAACTGCTAAAATGTGCAGCACGACGTCTATTGTGCGGCAGGTTGCGCGGCCGCCGCTGAAGCGTCGGTGATGTACATCTTGTTTTCCTTGACCGCGATGTAGATGTGCAGCTTGCGCAGCACATTCATGCCGAGGATCAGATCGGGCTGGTCAATCTCGTCTCTTTCGGTTCGTACGCGGCTGCCCTGCACACCGATCTTGCTAAGATCGCGTCCCACTAGGCGAGGAATGATGTCGATATGAGGGTTGTTCACCACGATGGAGCCAAAAGCCAAGCTTTTGAAGACGTGGGCATAGGTCTTGAGGTTGTCATCTCCGTTCGTTATGCCGACCTCCGGCGTATCAGCGTCGCCTAGCGTCAGGTTGTAAAATCCTTTGGCCCTGTCGGCATACAACACAGTGTTGGTTGAGCCAGTGTCGATATCGGCTCGCACTTCATGGCCGTCCAGCATGACCGGAACGCTGATGTGATAGCCGTGCCCGACGACCGGCACCGTCGCCACCGCCGGCGCCTTCCAATAAACCACGGCGCCATCGCAGTGATCGGTGGAAAACATGTTCATAACGTCGGTGCCGAAATCCACCTCGATATCCGAAGCGCGCAAAACTTCCAGCGCGATGATGCCGTCGAAGCGCTGGCTTTGAATGGGATTGACCGGCATCTGGACATTGCTTCCGCGCATGTGGCCGAATTGAAAAGTCTGTGCGGACGCCTGGTCGCGCGAAACCTTTCCGCTCGCATCCATCATCTGGAAGTTGCCCTGCGTAACCGGCAGGTTTAGCCCCGTCACCGCGTCGCGGGTAATCTGCGTGCGCTCGCCGCCCGTGTCGAACAGGAATTTCCGTGGCTGGCCATTAATCACAACGGGGATGAGATCCTCATCGATACCCGATGTCCGCTCCATCTGAATCTTGTCCACGATCTTAAGCGAGCAATCGGCTGCCTTGGCCCCCGTCGCCGGCAGCAATGCCGCAAGCAATGCCGGAACGATGAATTTGCGCATCATTTGAGGCCCCCCAGCCTTCATGTATCGGCTGTAATGTTAAGCCCGGATTTGTCGCAAACCTGTGTCAGCCAGGGGCCGCAAGGCTGATGTCATATTGCGAAAAAGTCCGCTGGATATCCGGCATTGCCCTGGTCGCTGCCTGGATATCCGCCGTTTTCCCGGCCTCATCGCCCAGCATGCCCTTGGCCTGGCCGCGCATGAACAAGGACGGGGCGCTTTTGGCGTTGATTGCCAGCACCTGATTATAGGCCGCCAGCGCTTCGGGATATTTGCCCTGCTGATAGAGCAGGAAGGCCCGGCTATCGAGAATCGTGTCGTCGCGCGGGCGCAACGCCACGGCCTTGTCGCAATCGGCCAGCGCCGTTTCCAATTCCTGTTTCACCGCCGCGCGCATGTAGCAGCGCGCATTCAGCGCCGGCACATTCTGCGGGTCCTGCGCGATGATCTTGTCCATGTCGTCAATTTCCTTGGCCGCCACCTGGCGAAAGCGCGCCTGTAGCGCGGCGCGCGGCTGGAGCGATGCCTGCAGCGCGCGGGTTTGCGCCGTGGGCTCCGACGCGCGGGAGATGTAGATATGGTTCTCCGTCAGCGCCATGTAGAGATGCAGCTTGCGCAGCACATCCATGCCGACAATCAGCTCGGGCGTGTCCAGCTTGGGCCCGAAGACCGTCTTGGGCCCGCCCGTCTGGCGGTTGCGCTCCAGGCTTTCCTTCATCGCCGGCGGAATGATGGTGAGGCGCGGATTGCTGATCGCGACATCACCAAAGGTCAGGCTCTTGAAGCTATGCGCATAGGTGCGCAAATCCGGTTCCTCATTCAGCGCGCCATTCTCCGGCGTGTCGGCGCCGCCCATGGTGAGCCCGTAAAGGCGCTGGGCATCATCCATGTCCAGGGCGCTGAAGGTTGAGCCGGTATCCAGCCAGGCGCGGAACGGCTTTCCGTCCAGCATCACCGGTACGATGATGTGATTATTTTCGATGGAGATGGGAATGACGGCGGTCGCCTTCATCGCCCAATAGGGCACCACGCGCGCGCAATGCGCCTGGGTATAGAGCGTCAGCCTGTCGGTGCCGAAATCCAGGTCAATGTCATAATTCAGCATATGGTCCATGGCGAAAAAGCCATCGGAGGTCGGGGCGCTCGCCACATCAGGGGAGACCGGCAGCGCCCGGTCATTGCCGTGCAGCCGCCCCACCGTGAAATCCGTGATCGCCGCCTCGTCGCGCGACACCTTGCCGGTCAAATCGAAGATGCTGGTATTGCCTTGGCTCACCGGCAGGGCCAGTTCTTCCGTCACCGGGCGCTGGACCTGGGTGACATAGGCGCCGGTATCCAGGAGGAAATTGCGCGCCGTGCCATTGATGCTGACCGGCACCAGATCGCCGTCGCGATTGGCCAGGTGAATCATCTGCAGGCTGGTGGCGATTTCCGGCGCGGCGCATTCCTGCTGCGGCACGGGCGGCAGGCTCTGGCCAATCGTCATGTCCGGCTCGTCCTGCGCCAGCGCCGCGAACGGTGCCAGGGCGGCGACGACAGCGATGGAGGCAAGAGCGCGCATGCGGATGAGCGTAGTCCGGGCGCGGACCTATTTCCAGATCGGTTTGCCGTTGCCCGGAAGGCCAAGTTTCGCCCATTTTTCCGTGACGGTGCGGATCACGTCTTCGTCCATGGCGATTTTCTTGCCCCATTCGCGGTGCGTTTCGGGCGGCAGCTTGTTGGTGGCGTCCAGGCCGATCTTGGAGCCCAGCCCCGATTCCGGCGAGGCGAAATCCAGATAATCAATCGGCGTGTGCTCGATCACGGTGATGTCGCGCGCCGGGTCCATGCGGGTGGAGATCGCCCACATGACATCCTTCCAGTCGCGGGCATTGATGTCGTCATCCACCACGATCACCCATTTGGTGTACATGAACTGGCGCAGATACGACCACACCGCCATCATCACCCGCTTGGCATGGCCGGGAAACGCCTTCTTCATGCTGACCACGGCGATGCGATAGGAACATCCTTCCGGCGGCAGCCAGAAATCCACGATCTCGGGAAATTGCTGGCGGATCAGTGGCACGAACACTTCGTTCAAGGCTTCGCCCAGGATCGAAGGCTCGTCCGGTGGCCGCGATGTGTAAGTGGAAAGATAGATGGGCGATTTGCGCATGGTGATCGCCGTCACCGTGAAAACGGGAAACTGCTCCACCGAATTGTAATAGCCGGTGTGATCGCCATAGGGGCCTTCGTCGCGATAATCTGACAGCGACACGGTGCCTTCGATCACGATCTCCGCTTCTGCCGGCACTTTCAGCGGCTGGCTGACGCAATCGGCCAGCACGACGCGCTCGCCGCGCAGCAAGCCGGCGAACTGATATTCCGACAAGGTCTCCGGCACCGGCGTCACCGCCGCCAGGATGATCCCCGGATCGGCGCCCAGCACGATTGCGGCAGGCAGGGGCTCGGTTTTCTCCTTGCCCCAGCGCTGGTGATGCTGCGCCCCGCCGCGATGCTTCAGCCAGCGCATGATGGTCTGGGTCTTGTTCAAGACCTGCATGCGGTAGATGCCCAGATTGAAATTATCTTCGCGCGCGTCGCTCGGACCTTTCGTCACGACAAGCGGCCAGGTGATCAGCGGCGCCGGCTCGCCCGGCCAGCAGGTCTGGATGGGAAGCTGCGACAGATCAATGTCATCGCCGCGCAGCACAATTTCCTGGCAAGCCGGCTTGCCCACCGTCTTGGGCTTCATCGCCAGAATGGTTTTGACCAGCGGCAGCAACTCCGCCGCTTCGCCGAAACTGCGCGGCGGCTGGGGCTGGCGCAGCTGCGCCAGCAATTCGCCCACTTCGCGCAGATCGCCCGATGTCGTGCGTTCCTTGCCGCCCATGGTCACGCCCATGGCGACGCGCCTCACCGTGCCGAACAGATTGACCAGCACCGGAATTTTGCTTGGCGTGCCATCCGCCCGGACGGGATTTTCGAAAATCACTGCCGGGCCGCCTTCGGCGATCAGCCGGGTCTGGATTTCGGTCATCTCCAGCACGGTGGAGACAGGCTCCTTCACCCGCACCAGCTCCCCGTCCCGTTCCAGCCGGGCAATGAAATCGCGCAGCGATTTGTACGACATGCGGTGCTTATGGACCGTCAATGATGGACGGGTTGGTATTGTCCACCGCATCCACTAGCCCGCGCCCGACATGGCTGCGCGAACGGCTATAGAGGAAATAGACCAGCAGCCCGATCCCGCCCCATATCGGCAGCAGCAGGATGGCGGTCATGGGCAGCGAGAAATACAGCACCACGCATCCGACAATCGCCAGCGGCGCGACCACATAAACAGCGGGGGTGCGGAACGGGCGCTTGCGGTCGGGATCGGTCTTGCGCAGCACCATTACGGCAATAGCGACCATCAGAAAGGCGAAAAGGGTGCCGGAGTTGGAATAATCCGCCAGCTTGCCCACCGGCAGAAAAGCGGCGGCAAGGGTGGTGCCGGCGCCGGTGACCATGGTGACGATGTGGGGCGTGTGAAAGCGCGGATGCACCGAGGCGAGCTTCTCGGGCAGCAGCCCGTCGCGCGCCATGGTGAAGAAGACGCGGGTCTGGCCGAACATCATCATCAGCACCACCGACGGCAGCGCCAATACGGCGGCCAGTCCAACCACCCGCCCCAGCATGGGCCAGCCGATGGTTTCCAGCACATGCACCAAAGCTTCCTTGGAGCAGACCAGCGGCTGGAGCGCGCCCGCGCCCATCAGGGCGCAGCGCCCCGTCAATTCCGCCGAACCGGGCGCCAGCGCCATACCGGCATCCATCACCGGCTGCGCGCCGATGGCGCCGATCTCGCCGCTTGCCACCAGCACATAAAAGACGGTGCAAATGCCCAAGGATGCGATCAACCCGATGGGCACATTGCGCTGCGGATTTTTGGTTTCCTCCGCCGCTGTTGAGACCGCATCAAAGCCGACATAGGCAAAGAAGATGGAGGCGGCGGCGCCGAACACGCCGGTGGCGCCGGTGGGTGCGAAGGGCACGAAATTCGTGGCATGCAGCACGGGGAAGGTGAGGGCGATAAACATGGTCAGCGCCGCGATCTTGATCAGCACCAGCACAGCATTGACGCGCGCGCTTTCGGTGGTGCCGATGATCAGCAGCCAGGTGACCAGCATCGACACCACGATGGCTGGCACATTGATCCAGCCGCCGATCCGCAAGGCTTCCAATATGTCGGGCGTGGGCGCTGCGCCCAGCAGCAATTCGGCCTTTGCCATCAAGGCATCGGCGTTGCTGATGGCCGCTGGAAAACTATACCCCAGCCCCTGTGCCAGCCCGATGGCATGATTGGACCAGCCCACGGCGACGGCGCTGGCGCCCACCGCATATTCCAGGATCAGCGCCCAGCCGACCATCCAGGCCATCATCTCGCCGACCACGGCATAGGTATAGGTGTAGGCCGAGCCCGCCACCGGAACCATGGATGACAATTCCGAATAGCACAGCGCCGCCACGGCGCAGACAAAGCCTGCGATCACGAACGAGGCCAGCATGCCGGGCCCGGCCTTTTGCGCCGCTTCCGAAGTCAGCACGAAAATGCCGGTGCCGATCACAGCCCCGATGCCCAGCAAGGTCAGCTGAAAGGGGCCCAGTGAACGCTGCAGGCCCTTTTTCTGGGCCGTGGCCAGAATGGCATCCAGCGACTTGACGCGATCGAACAGCATGTGGATTTCCCCAACTTGGTTGCGGCCACTGTGGCAGAGCCGCCCGGCCACGCCAAGGCCAAGATATCGGGGCGCGCGTGGGTCTTTTGCCTGCTGGACGGCGTCGCGCGTGCTCACGTGCGTCAGCACGCTCCGCGCGACGCTCCTGGCCAGCAGCCAAAATCCCTCACGCCGAGTCTTTATCGGTCGAGTTTCCAGACGCCGGTTTCGCGGATATCCCGGTCTTCCAGTTCGCGCGTGGTGGTGACGGCATACTGCGCCAGCTTGCTCAGGCCCTGGCCCGGAAAATAGTTGCGGCCCGGATCGCCCAGCAAAATCTCGGCGCGGGTGCTTTTCAGCCAGGCCATCAGCCGTTCGGCCAGCGGGCGCTCGTAACACATGTCGCCCACCAGGATGACGTCGAAAGCCTGTGTGCTGCCGATGATGTCATCGCTGGTTGTCGCCACCGCCAGCGCATTGACCTGCGCATTCGCCTGGATGGCGGCAATGGAAAATTTGTCGATGTCCGCGGCCAGCACAGAAGCCGCACCCGCCTTGGCCGCCGCCAGCCCCACAATGCCGCTGCCGGCGCCAAAATCCAGCACCCGCTTGCCCGCGACCAGCGCCGGGTTGTCCAGCACATAGCGCGCCAGCGCCTGGCCGCCGATCCAGGCGAAAGCCCAGTAAGGCGGCGGCACGCCCATCTGGTTCAGTTCTTCTTCCGTCTTGCGCCACAGCGGCACCACTTCGGTGGCCAGATGCAGGCGCAGTTCCGGCACCAGCGGCAGCGCAATCAATGTGGAATTGGCGCGAACAAAATCTTCAGGCGTGTTCATCCGAGCCAGACAGCGGCAACGAACGCCAGAGCGATCAACGCTCCGGCGATGCGATTGGCGCGAAACAGCATCAGGCAATTGTCGGCGCTGGCGATGTTAAGGGTCTTCACCTGCCACAGCAGATGCGCCCCCGCCGCCAGCATCACAAACCCGAATGGCCAGCCGGCATGGCCGGAAAAGCCCGCCGCCAGGATCAGGGTGAAGGCTGCCGCATAAAACCGCAAAATCCATTTGCGGCTGTCGTCCGCCAGCAGCAAAGCGGTGGAGCGCACGCCGATCAGCGCATCATCTTCCTTGTCCTGATGGGCATAGATGGTGTCGTAGCCCAGGGTCCAGAAAAACAGCCCCGCATACAAAAGCCCATCCGACATATCCAGCCGGCCTGTCTCTGCCGCAAAGCCCAGCAGCGCGCCCCAGTTGAAGGTCAGCCCCAGCCAGGCCTGCGGCCACCAGGTGATGCGCTTCATGAAGGGGTAGGCCAGCACCAGCAACAGCGAGGCCGCGCCCAGAAAGACCGAGAACCAGTTGAACTGCAGCAGGATGACCAGCCCGATCAAGCACAGCGCCACAACAAAACCCGCCGCCTGCCGCACCGTCACCGCGCCGGACGGAATCGGCCGCCCGCGCGTGCGCGCCACCTGGGCGTCAATCTTGCGGTCCACAATATCGTTGAAGGCGCAGCCCGCGCCGCGCATCACGATGGTGCCCAGCCCGAACAGGATCACATAATAAAAGTCGCGCCATTGGTTGAAGATGCGCTCATCCGCCATCGCCCCCAGCACCAGCCCGAACAGGCAAGGCCAGAACAGCAGCCAGCCGCCGATGGGCCGGTCCAGCCGCATCAGTTGGGCATAGGGTTTCACGCGCGGGGGCAGGGCCGCGAACCAGTGGGCGGCAACGGCATCTGCGGGGGCTTGCGCGGAACGGTTCATGCGGGCTGAATTGTGGCATGACTGAAGAAATTACAGAAGCGGGCGGCAAACTGCGCCTTTATGTAACGGCGGACCTCGGCCCCGGCATCGCTGTGGCCGCCGATGACGGCCAGGCGCATTATCTATTGCATGTGATGCGCGCCAAGCCGGGCATGCGGATCAGCCTGTTCAATGGCCGCGATGGCGAATGGCTGGCTGAAATCGGCGCTGCGGGCAAACGCGGTGTCACGCTGAACTGCCTGAAACGCAGTGCGCCCCAGGCCGGCGTGCCCGATCTGTGGCTGGCCTTCGCCCCGGTGAAGAAAACCCCCAGCGATTATCTCACGCAAAAGGCCACGGAGCTTGGCGTGTCGTTGCTGCAGCCGGTGATGACCCGCCGCACCATCGTCAGCCGCATCAACCAAGACCGCATGGCCGCCAACGCCATCGAGGCGGCGGAACAATCGGGTCGCCTGTCGGTGCCGGAAATCCGCGCAGCGGTGAGTCTGGAAAAATTATTGGCAGGTTGGCCGCAAGAGCGCCGCCTCTATTTCTGCGACGAGGGCGGCGACGCCCAGCCGCTTGCCAAGGCATCGGCACCCGGCCCCGCCGCCATCCTCACCGGCCCCGAAGGCGGCTTCGATCCTGCGGAACGCGAAAAACTGCGCGCACTTTCCTTCGTCATGCCGGTAACCTTGGGCCCTCGCATCCTGCGCGCCGACACTGCCGCACTCGCCGCGCTGGCGATCTGGCAAAGCGTCAGCGGGGATTGGAAATAAAAAGAGGAAACTCCGTTATGTATGTCTGCGGCATGGTCATCCCGGTTCCCGAAGACAAGATGGACGCCTATCGCCAATGGGCCGAAAACGGCGCCAGGATTTTCAAGGAGTATGGCTGCCTGGAAATCGTCGAAAGCTGGGAAGACTTCGTTCCCGATGGCAAGCAGACCGATTTTCGCCGCGCCGTCGCCATCCAGCCGGGCGAGAAAATTGTCTTCACCTGGCAGGTCTGGCCCGACAAGGAGTTTCTGTCCGCTGCCGAACAGAAGATGCACCAGGACCCGCGCTTCGCCGCCGAACCGCCCTTCGACGCCCGCCGCCTAATCCTGGGATGCTTCCAGCCGCTCGCCATGATGGGGCGGGATTAAGGTCGGCGCCTACGCCTTCCCATACGCCTTCTGAACATCGCGCCACACATCCCAGAAAGCGGGCGGCGTCTTGCCTTCGGCGCGGTATTGCAGAACTTCCAGATGGCTGTGCCAGCCGCCGGTGACACCGGTGCGATAGCTTTCATCCGGAATCTTGCTGTGGGTGAGGGTGAAGCGCACCTTGTCGCCCACTTCCTCCAGCTTGAATTCCACTTCGCTGATCGTGTCGGGGCTCATCTTCGAGCCGCCGAACGTAAACACTAGCAGATGCGGCTTCTCGACCTTCAGCAGAATGTTTGTCGCCTTGTGGCCGGTCCGGTCCATCTCGGCCATGCTCTCCGGCGGCACGGCGCTGTGCGGCGACAATTCGCTATGTTTCCAGCGTAGCTCGAAGGGTTCGCCTACCTTGCCGAATGAGCCTTTGGCGAACCAGGTGCCGCGCTTTTCGCTGTCGTAAAGATACTCCCAGATCTTCTCGATTGGTCCGGGCAGAATGCGCACGAACTGGATGGTATGGTCGTCAGTCCTGTTTGCCAAAGCTTGCATCACATCACCCTTTCAGTTTTTGGAGATCCACCCCGTACAGCGCCGCATTTTTCGCCATGAGGTCGCTGCGTTCGGGAAATTCACCGGTCAGGCCCAGCCCGATCAAATCGAGATACGTATGCCATCCCATCGCGGTCTGCTTCTGCATCGCATCGGGGATGGGGCGATGGGTCAGTATAAGCTTGGTGCCGTCACCGCCGGGCTCCAGCACGAACTCCACATAAGACATCGGCCATTTTGAGCCCGTCTCGCCGGGCGCCAGCACGTCTCAGGAATAGCCAAGAAACTTTTCCGGCCTCCAGCCCGTCACCACCCCGCTGATATAGCCGGCAAGGTTTATGACGCCGCCTTCGCGCGGCTCGATTTTTCCGCCGCGATACCATTCGGGCAGCAGCGCTGCATCGGTGAGGAATGCCCATACCTTGGCAACCGGCGCGGACAAAGCGCACGGCGCTTTCGGGGACGATTTCGCCTTTGGCAAAAAGACTGGTCATGCCTTGTCCTTCTTCAGCGCTTCCTCCAGCGCATCCAGCTTGGGATTCCAGAAGGCGCGGATGCGGGCGATCCAGTCGGCCAGCTCCTTCACCCCTTCCGGGTTCAGCTCGTAAATCCGCCGCTGCTTGTCGGCCCGCACGCTGACCATCTTCGCGCCGCGCAGGGTCTTCAGATGCTGCGACACAGCGGGGGCGCTGAGGTCAAAGCGGCTGGCGATCTCCCCCGACGACAGCGCGCCGCCGGCCAGCATCTCCACGATGCGCTGGCGGGTGGGGTCAGAAAGAGCCTGTAATCCATTCATGCGAATGTATTTGCATATATACTTAATTAAGTCAATACGCAAATAACTGGCACTCATCTTGTCTCCAGCCGGCGCCCTGCCTAAGTACGGCTCCCGCCTTTCGAGAGCCGACCACATGTCCATCCCCCAAGCCGCAGGCGGCCCCATTGAGAGCCGCGACGATCTGGTGCGGCATCTGTCCAAAGGCTCACGGCCCCGCGACCAATGGCTGATCGGCACCGAGCACGAAAAATTCGTCTACGACCTCAAGACCCACAAGCCCGTCGCCTATGACGGCAAGCCCGGCATCCGCCAGTTGCTGGAAGGCATGCAGCGTTTCGGCTGGAAGCCGGTGCTGGAAGGCGAAAACATCATCGGCCTGCAGCAGAACGGCGCGTCGCTGAGCCTGGAGCCCGGCGGCCAGTTCGAACTCTCCGGCGCGGCGGTCAAAACCATTCACGAGACCTGCGCCGAAACCAACCTGCATCTGGAACAGACCCGCGAAGTGGCCAATGAGATCGGCGTCGGCGTGCTGGGCTTCGGCTTTGCGCCCAGCTGGCGGCTGGACGAAGTGCCGGTGATGCCCAAGGGCCGTTACGGCATCATGCGCAAATACATGCCCAAGGTCGGCGGCTATGGCCTGGACATGATGTTCCGCACCTGCACCGTGCAGGTGAATCTGGATTTTGAATCCGAAGCCGACATGGTCAAGAAATTCCGCGTCGGCCTGGCGCTGCAACCCATCACCACCGCCTTGTTCGCCAACTCGCCTTTCCGCGAAGGCCGCCCCAGCGGGTTTCTGTCGTATCGCGCCCAGGTCTGGACCGATGTGGACAATGCCCGTTCCGGCATGCTGCCCTGGGTGTTCGATGACGGCATGAGCTTTGAGCGCTACGTGGATTACGCCCTCGATGTGCCGATGTATTTCGTCTATCGCGACGGCAAATATATTGATGTGGCGGGCAAAAGCTTCCGCGACTTCCTCGCCCGCAAGATTCCCGAAGTGGCGCATCTGACGCCGATGCTGAGCGACTGGGCCGATCACCTCACCACCATCTTCCCCGAAGTGCGGCTGAAGTCATTCCTGGAAATGCGCGGCACTGATGGCGGCCTGTGGCGGCGCATCTGCGGCATGCCGGCGCTGTGGGTCGGGCTGCTCTATGACAGCGTGGCGCTGGATGCCTGCTGGGACCTGGTCAAGGACTGGACGGCGGAAGAACGCCAGGCGATGCGTGACAGCGTCGGCAAGCAGGGCTTCAAGACACCGTTCCGCAAGGCCACGGTGCATGAAGTCGCCCACCGCATGCTGGAAATCGCCTCCGCCGGCCTGAAACGCCGCGCCGCGCTGGACGGCGCCGGCATGAGCGAAGACGGCTTCCTCAATCCCTTGCGCGAACTCACCAACCGCGGTTACACGCGCGCCGAAGAGATGCTCAAGAATTACTACGGCGTCTGGAACAAAGACCTGGCGCATTTGTTCACGGAATATAATTTCCTTTGAACTTATCTGACTGCCGCATGTTGGGATGATGTAACCTTGGCCGGTTCGGTTTTCGGTTATGGTTTGCCGCCCAGCTTCAACCCATGGTGATCTCATCGTCCGCAAATTCGCCGTCCTGGCTTTCATGCTGCTGTCGGCGCTTCCCGCCGCTGCGCAATCTGGCACTTACACCTTGGACAAGGCACATAGCGCAATCCGTTTCTCGATCAGCCATTTCTATGTCTCGACCACCGAAGGCCAGTTCAACGATTTTGACGGCAAGCTGACAGTTCCACCGGACGCACCCGAACGTGGCGCCGTCACCATCCATATCGCGCCCGGCTCAATCCAGACCGACAGCGCCGCGCGCGATGAGCATCTGCGCACCGCCGATTTTTTCGACGTCGCGAAATTTCCCGCTGCCAGTTTCGACAGCAGCGGCCTGGCCGCCATCAATGGCAAAAGCGCGAAGCTGACAGGCAATTTCACCCTGCATGGCGTCACCCGCCCCATCACTCTGGCCGTGACGTTAAAAACGGCAGACAGGAACGCCGCGGTGCTGGAATTTTCCGCCACCGGCAAGGTGAAGCGCTCAGACTTCGGCATCACCTCTTATCCCGGCATCATCGGCGACGACGTGGCGCTCACCATCAACGCCGCCTTCGACCGCAATTAATGTAAGTGCTATTCGCCGATCCGATGGCGCATCTGTATTCCCGGGCCAAAACGGGTGGCGATGATGCCGAATTCCACAAAGCCGCAGCGTTCATAAAATCCCCTGGCGCGGGGATTGCCCACAACTTCCAGGCTGCTGGCCGACTGGCGCCGCGCAAGTTCTATTGCATCGGCGATCAGCTTGCGTCCAATGCCTTTGCCCCAATAAGCCGGCTCGACAAAAAGGCCGTCGAGATCGGAAACGCCGCCGGGTTTCGGCACCACCACGGAAAATCCCACGGTGCGTCCATCCATTTCCGCCACGCGCACCAGCTTTTCCGTCAATTGCGAAAGTGGCAGCTGGATGGCGTCCGGGTTCGCCAACAGGTCGGCGCGATACTCCTCCCATTCCAGCGAGGCGCGCCGCTGCAGTTCCTCCAGCGGCCCGGCTTCCGCGGCATGGCCGTAGCGGAAGGTGACGTTCGGTTCGGTCAATTTTGCTGCGGCATGCGCTGCTGTGCCTGACGCTCCAGCATCCAGCCCGGATATTCCGGGGCGAGGGCGGAGAGTTCATCCAGCTTGGCAATCTGCGCCGCATCCAGCTTCAGCTTGCCGGCTTCCAGATTGTCGTCCAGCTGCGCCGCGGTGCGCGCGCCGATGATCATGCTGCTGACCCAGGGCTTATTAAGCACATAGGCCAGCGCCACCCGCGCCACCGATGTGCCATGCGCCTTGGCGATGGGCTGCATCGCGGCGACCAATTTATCGGCCTTGTCTTTGTCCAGCGGCGGAAAATCGAAACTCTTGCGCCGGCCTTCCGCGGCGGCGTCGCCGCCCGGACTGAACTTGCCGGACAGATACCCGCCCGCAAGCGGGCTCCATACCAGGCAGCCGATCTGTTCTTCGACCAGCAGCGGCACGATTTCGCGTTCCAGGTCGCGCCCGGCGACCGAGTAATAAGCCTGCAAACTCTCGATGCGGCTGCCGCCCTGCTTGTCGGCGATGCCGTTGGCCTTGGCGATGCGCCACGCCGTCCAGTTGGAAACGCCGATGTAACGCACTATGCCCTGACGCACCAGGTCATCAAGCGCCCGCATGGTCTCTTCCACGGGCGTCACCGGATCGGTGCCGTGAATCTGGTACAGATCAATGTGATCCGTCTTCAGCCGGTCCAGGCTTTTGGCGACGCCGTCCATGATATGGCCGCGCGACGCGCCCGCATCATTGGGGCCTTGGCCCATGCGCCCGAACACTTTGGTCGCCAGCACCACATCGCTGCGCGGCACGCCCAGATCGCGGATCGCCTGGCCCGTCATGATTTCCGAATTGCCGACGGAATAGACATCCGCCGTATCAAGGAAATTCACCCCCGCCTTGAGCGACGTTTCAATCAGCGCGGTGGCTTCCTTCTGGTCCTGCTTGCCGATTGCGCCGCCCAGCCAGCCTTCGCCGGAAAAAGTCATGGTGCCAAAGCAGATTTCCGAAACAAACAGGCCGGTGCGGCCCAGGCGGTTATATTTCATCGAACGTCCCCGTTATTTCCGTATCCGCCACGCCGTCAAGATCATCGCCAGCCCGATCAGCACCACCACAATGCCGCGCTCGATCCAGTCGCGCTGGTCGAGCATGGTGCTTTGCGGCGGCCAATGCACAATGCCCGCGCCCTGCAAGGCGAACAGGGTGCCGAAACCCACCGCAGCAAGTCCCGCCACCACAAGCAGCGTGGCTTTCGCATCCTGACTGATCATCTCTTATCCTCCGGCAGGGGAATGAATTCCTTGTCGTCGCCCGGTATCAGCCCGAACACGCCATCTTTCCATTCCTGCTTGGCGCGCTCGATGCGCTCCTTCGACGAGGACACGAAATTCCACCAGATATGGCGCGGCCCATCCAGCGGCGCGCCGCCGAACAGGATCAGCCGCGCGGGATAATCGGTGTAAAGCGCGATCTCCTGGCCGGGGTTCAGCACCACCAGGCTGCCGGGGCCATAACTGACCACGCCCTGAATGTCATAACCGGTCTGGATCTCGCCTTCGATCACGAAAAAGGCGCGCTCCTCATGCTCGGGCGCATACAGAAAAGAACCGCCCGGCTCGAATGTCAGGTCGGCATAGAAAATCGGCGAAAAGGTTTTGACCGGCGCGGTCAGGCCAAAAGCGCTGCCTACCATCACGCGGATATCCACATCCTTGTCATGCTTGCGCGGCAACGCCTGCGCACCGAAATGCTGAAAATGCGGCTGCGCTTCTTCGTCCGCGCTGGGCAATCCCACCCAGGTCTGGATGCCATGCATGCGATGGCCCTCGGCACGCGCCGCTTCCCCCGTGCGTTCGGAATGGGCGATGCCGCGCCCGGCGGTCATCCAGTTGATATCGCCCGGCTTGATTTCCTGCACCGATCCCAAGGTATCGCGGTGCATCTGCGAGCCCTCGAACAGATAGGTGACGGTGGCCAGCCCGATATGCGGATGCGGCCGCACATCAATGCCTTTGCCCGGCGCAAATTCCACCGGCCCGAAATAATCGAAAAACAGGAACGGCCCCACACTGCGGGTGTTGATGTCGGGCAACAGCCGCGTGACGGTAAAACCGTCGCCCAGATCGTGCGTCTTGCCTTTGATGACTTTCATGGCGCGAACCCTATCCCAATATCATTCGGGCGGCAGCAGGAATTCCCCAGTGAGCCGCGACCCGCAGGGGCAAATCGGTCCAGTGGACCGATTTGAGCGGCGAACGCTGCGAGCTTGAGCGAGCAGCGGTATGCGGACACGGGCTCAATTCTCCGGAATCGCGAATTCCCCATCTGCGTTCCGATTGAGCGGCGCGGTCCACAGCACCGCCGTGCGGGGCAGGGCGCCAAAGAGATGCGGGAAGTCCTCACCGCGCGAAGGGGAATGTTCCCACTTCAAAGCCGGACCCAGCGCGCCCGCTTCCACCGCCACCAGCATCAGATCGGTCTGCCCGGCATAATATCGCCTGAGCGTCTCCGCTAATTGCGGTCGGGTGGAAAAATGAAGAAACCCATCGGCCTGGTCATGCGCCGAGCCGTGATAGGCGTCGGTCACTTTTTCCCATTCCACGCGCGGCACGATTTTGAAGATCAGCATGATTGGCGCTCACATATAACTGTCATCCCCTAACTGTCATCCCCGGCGAGTGCGGCGCGCAGCGCCGTGCGAGGGAAGGGGACCCAGGCTGTGATACCAACCCGGTTTAGACACCTGGATTCCCTTCCCCTCGCATTGCTGACGCAATGCTCAACCGGGAATGACAGGTTAGTCGTTATCGTCTTTCCCGCTCCGCCATCTCCACCCGCCTTCGGTCTTCAGCCAGGCGATGTACGACATCGCGACGGAAATGATGGCGACGCCCGAAAGCGCCACCAGCAGCGATGTGCTGCGATCCGGTATTTCCTTGGCTTCGAACACCACGCCGAACACCAGCGCCACCCCGACCAAAGTCAGGGTCCAGCCCTGCCAGGTATTGGGCGCAGCGCCGATGCCGAATGTCTTTTGCCGGAACCAGTATTTCGCCATTAAGCCGCCGCTGTGCCGCCTACGGTCAGACCTTCCAAACGGATCGTCGGCTGGCCCACGCCCACCGGCACGCTCTGGCCGTTCTTGCCGCAGGTGCCGACGCCCGTGTCCAGCTTCATGTCGTTGCCCACCATGCTGACCTTGGTCAGGCATTCGGGGCCCGAACCGATCAAGGTCGCGCCCTTGATCGCCGCGCCCAGCTTGCCGTTCTCGATCTTGTAGGCTTCGGTGCAACTGAAAACGAATTTGCCGTTGGTGATGTCCACCTGGCCGCCGCCGAAATTCACGGCATAGATGCCGTTCTTGACGCTTTGCAGAATCTCTTTCGGGTCCGCCTTGCCGCCCAGCATATAAGTGTTGGTCATGCGCGGCATGACAGACGAGGAATAACCCTGCCGCCGGCCATTGCCCGTGGGCTTCATGCCCATCAGCCGGGCATTCTGCCGGTCCTGCATATAGCCTTTCAGAATGCCGTCTTCGATCAGCACGGTGCGCGATGTGGGCGTGCCTTCATCATCAATCGAAAGCGAGCCGCGCCGTCCGTCAATCGTGCCGTCATCCACCACCGTGACGCCCGGAGCAGCAACGCGCTCACCCAGCAGCCCGGCGAACGCCGACGTCTTCTTGCGGTTGAAATCGCCTTCCAGCCCATGACCAATCGCTTCGTGCAAAAGAATGCCCGGCCAACCCGGCCCCAGCACCACGGTCATCTCACCGGCAGGGGCGGGCACGGACTCCAGATTGACCAGCGCCTGGCGCAGCGCTTCGTCCACTGCTGTGCGCCAATAGGCCGGATCAATATAGGTGTCATAGCCGCTGCGGCCGCCGCCGCCATAGCTGCCCGATTCCTGCCGCCCATTCTGTTCCACGATCACCGAGACATTGATGCGCACCAGAGGGCGCGTGTCGGTGTAATGCTCGCCGCCCGCCCGCATGATCTCGACATGCTGCCATTCGCCCGCCAGCGAGGCCGATACCTGGTGCACCCGGCTGTCCTTGGACCGCGCATAGGCATTGATCTCTTCCAGCAGCTTCACCTTCTTCTCGAAGCCGGCGGTCTGCAGAGGATCCAGGTCGGTATAGAGCTTGATGTTGGAACGGGCCGGGCCGGCGGCCACGATGCCGGAATGGCCGCTGGAGACGGCGCGCACCGTGCGGGCGGCCCGCGCGATGGCGTCCTCCGAAAGTTCCGTCGCGTGGGCATAGCCGGTGGCTTCGCCGGCGACCGAGCGCAGGCCAAAACCCTGGCTGGTGTCGAAGGTGGCGGCCTTTAGCCGGCCATCGTCGAAGCTGAACGATTCGCTCTGGCTGTATTCCAGGAACAGTTCCCCGTCGTCGGCGCCCTTGAGTGCGCCGTCCACGGTTTCCTGGACTTTGCCCCGGTCCATGCCGGTGCGGGAAAAGAACAGGTCGGTATCGGCCATGGCGTACTCCTGAAATCGCGGCAAAAAGCCCTGCGGCGGCTTATACATATCGTGCGGACGGGGCCATCCGGCAAGGCGGAGGGCGGGTTTTGTGATGCCGCTTTTGCCCACCTTACGCGCCGTCCATGGACCGTGCCATAAGGTCGCAATGACTTTAAGGGCTTAACCCCTCTAAATCCCTCGCAAGAATCTGAACACGCGGGGAATTTCACCCCGGACGTGGCTTATACGAGGTCGTCGCATGCCCCATTGCCGTAACGTCAGGAAATTCGGGATCGGTGCCGCTGTGGTCGCCCTGATGGTGGCCGCCGCTGGCTCTGCCATGGCGCTGCCCTTTGATTGGCAGACGGGCTTCCAGCCCGCTGCCTCGCCGGTGATGGATCAGATCGAAAGTTTCCACACCGAACTTTTCTACATCATGGTCGCGGTCTGCATCTTCGTCGCCGTCCTGCTGATCTACATCATGGTCAAGTTTCGGGCTTCGGTGAACCCGATCCCGTCCAAGGTGCACCACAACACTCTGCTGGAAGTGGCCTGGACCCTGATCCCGGTCATCATCCTGGTGATCATCGCGATCCCGTCCTTCAAGCTGCTTTATTATGAAGCGGAAATTCCCACCCCCGATGTCCATATCAAGGCGATCGGCAAGCAGTGGTTCTGGACCTATGAATATCCCGGCGCCGATGCCGGCTTCTCGTATGACAGCCTTGGCCTGTCCGATGCCGACGACGCTAAGAGGGGCGAGCCGCGCCTGCTGGGCGTCGATAATATCATCGAAGTTCCGGTCAACAAGGTCATCGAGATCGAGACCACCGGCGCCGACGTGATCCATAGCTGGGCCATTCCCCAGTTCGGCGTGAAGATGGATGCCGTGCCGGGCCGCCTGAACCACACCTGGTTCAAGGCCACCCAGCTGGGCACCTTCTATGGCCAATGCTCGGAACTGTGCGGCGCCCGTCACGCCTACATGCCGATCGAAGTCAAGGTTGTGAGCGATGCGGACTATGCCGCCTGGCTGGCCGCCTCGAAAAAGAAGTTCTCCGCTCTCGACGTCCCCACCCGCGTCGCAGCGAACTAGGATAGACCGCCATGACCGATGTAGCTTTTGACGCGCACCCTTCCCACGATCATCACGGCGGTGATCACGCGCACCATCCCACGGGCTGGCGCCGTTACGTCTATTCGACCAATCACAAAGACATCGGCACGATGTACCTGATCTTCGCCGTCGTGGCGGGTCTGATCGGCGGCTTCTTCTCGATGATGATGCGCGCCGAACTGATGTATCCGGGCCTGCAGGTCTTCAAGGAGCCCCACACCTTCAACGTCTTCGTCACGGGCCACGGCATTATCATGGTGTTCTTCATGATCATGCCCGCCATGATCGGCGGTTTCGGCAACTGGCTGGTGCCGCTGATGATCGGCGCGCCGGACATGGCGTTCCCGCGCATGAACAACATCTCCTTCTGGCTGCTGCCCTTCAGCTTCCTCTTCCTGGTCCTGTCCATGTTCGTCGAAGGTGACTCGGGCGGCATCGGGGTCGGCGGCGGCTGGACCCTGTATGCCCCGCTTTCCACCTATGGCTCACCGGGCCCGGCGATGGACTTCGCCATCTTCTCGCTGCACATCGCGGGCGCGTCCTCGATCCTGGGCGCCATCAACTTCATCACCACCATCTTCAACATGCGCGCGCCGGGCATGACCCTGCACAAGATGCCGCTGTTCGTGTGGTCCATCCTGGTCACCGTCTGGCTGCTGCTGCTGTCCCTGCCGGTCCTGGCGGGCGCCATCACCATGCTGCTGACCGACCGTCATTTCGGCACCGCCTTCTTCAACGCCTCGGGCGGCGGCGATCCGATCCTCTACCAGCATCTGTTCTGGTTCTTCGGCCATCCCGAAGTGTACATCCTGATCCTGCCGGGCTTCGGCATGGTCAGCCAAGTGATCTCCACCTTCTCCAAGCGCCCGGTGTTCGGCTATCTCGGCATGGCTTACGCCATGGTCGCGATTGGCTTCATCGGCTTTTTGGTCTGGGCGCACCACATGTACACGGTGGGCCTGTCGGTCGATACCAAGGCCTATTTCGTCTTCGCCACCATGGTCATCGCGGTGCCCACCGGCATCAAGGTGTTCAGCTGGATCGCCACCATGTGGGGCGGTTCGATTGAATTCAAAACCCCCATGCTGTGGGCGACAGGTTTCATCTTCCTGTTCACCGTCGGCGGCGTCACCGGCGTCATCCTGGCCAATGCCGGCGTCGATGTGGTGCTGCAGGACACTTACTATGTCGTGGCCCACTTCCATTACGTGCTGAGCCTCGGCGCCGTGTTCGCCATCTTCTCGGGCTTCTATTTCTGGTTCCCGAAATTCACCGGCTATATGTACAACGAGACCCTGGGCAAGCTGCATTTCTGGGTCACGTTTGTCGGCGTCAATCTGGCCTTCTTCCCGATGCACTTCCTCGGGCTGGCCGGCATGCCGCGCCGCTATGCGGACTATCCCGACGCCTTTGCCGGCTGGAACTTCGTCTCGTCGATCGGCGCCTTCATTGCCGGGTTCGGCGTGCTGATCTTCCTGGCGATGCTGGCGGAAGCGTTCTCGGCCAAGCGCCTTGCCGGCGACAATCCCTGGGGCTCGGGCGCGACCACCCTGGAATGGACCCTGCCGTCGCCGCCGCCGTTCCATCAGTTCAACGAACTGCCGCACATTCACTAACTGCCTTCAAGGTTCCGACGTAATGGCAATTGCCGAATCCTTCGCCCTGACAAGGGTCACCACGGTTGGTGATTATTTCGCGCTGCTGAAGCCGCGCGTGATGTCGCTGGTGATCTTCACCGGGCTGGCGGGCATTATGGTTGCGCCGGGTTACGTCCATCCGCTCACCGCGTTCACGGCGTTGCTGTGCATCGCGGTGGCGGCGGGCGCTTCGGGCGCGCTCAACATGGCCTATGACAGCGACATAGACCGCCTGATGAGCCGCACCGCCACCCGCCCCATCCCGCTGGGCCATATCGCGCGTGACGATGCCATGGCGTTCGGCTGGTCGCTGGCGGTGCTGTCAGTGGCCGTGATGTGGCTGTTCGTGAACACGCTGGCGGCGACGCTTCTGGCCTTCACCGTCTTTGTCTATATCGGCGTCTATACGCTCTGGCTGAAGCGCCGCACGCCGCAGAATATCGTGATCGGCGGCTTGTCCGGCGCGCTGCCGCCCGCCATTGGCTGGGCCGCCGTCACCGGCTCGCTGTCACTGGCGCCCATCGTGCTGGTGGCGATCATCTTCATGTGGACGCCGCCGCATTTCTGGGCGCTGTCGCTGTGGCGTTCGGAAGATTACGCCCGCGCCGGCGTGCCGATGCTGCCGGTGGTCAAGGGCAAGCCCTCCACCCGCCGCCATATCCTGGCTTACACCTTGCTGCTGGCCCCGCTGGGCGTGCTGCCGGCCTTTATCGGCCTGGGCGGCGCGCTGTATCTGGCTGTCTCAACCTTCATGGGCGCGTGGATGCTGCTGGAAGCCGTCAAGACCTGGCGCGAAAAAGACGCCGTCAAGGAACCCGCCGCCAGGCGCCTGTTCGGCGTTTCGCTGCTCTATGTTTTTGTGCCGTTCGCCGTCTTGATCGCCGAGCATCTGCTTCATCTTCCGCCGCTGTGGACATGAGCGATGAAGACGAGCGGGCCCGCAAAGAACGCCGCAAACGCAATATCGTCCTGGCAATCTCGCTCGGGGCGCTCGCAATTTTGTTTTACCTGATGTCGGTCGTGCAGTGGCGCGAACATTTCGGTTAGAGAGGGACGTTTCATGAGTGGCGACGCCAAGCACGATTATCACCTGGTAAATCCCAGCGCCTGGCCCATCGTGGGCTCGATGGGGGCCTTCCTCATGCTGACCGGCGCCGTGTTCTGGATGAACAAGGATTATACCGGCTTCTTCCACCTGCCGGTGAATGGCCAGCCCTATATCTTCCTGATCGGCCTCGCCCTGGTGCTTTACACCATGGCCGGCTGGTGGCGCGACGTGATCAATGAATCCGTCGTGCTGGGCAATCACACTCCGGTGGTGAAGCTGCATTTGCGCTACGGCATGCTGCTGTTCATCGCTTCGGAAGTGATGTTCTTCGTCGCCTGGTTCTGGGCCTATTTCAATTCCGCTTTGTTCTTCAACGATGTCAGCATCGGCAGCTGGCCGCCCGCCGGCATCGTCACCCTGGACCCGTGGCACTTCCCGCTGCTCAACACCATGATCCTGCTCACCTCGGGCACCACGGTCACCTGGGCGCATCACGCGCTGCAGCAGGGCAACCGCAAGGATGCAATCTGGGGCCTGCTGATCACCGTGCTGTTCGGCCTCTCCTTCACCTGCGTCCAGGCGTACGAATATGCCCACGCGCCTTTCACCTTCGGCTTTAACCACCTGGCCCTGGTGCCCTTCACCGATGCGGCGCATGCCAGCCTGGCGTCGGGCGCCGGCAATCTGCAGGCGATCTACGGCTCGACCTTCTTCATGGCCACGGGCTTTCACGGCATGCACGTCATCATCGGGACCATCTTCCTGATCGTCTGCCTGGCGCGCGCCATCGCCGGCCAGTTCACGCCCACCCGGCATTTCGGCTTCGAGGCCGCCGCCTGGTACTGGCACTTCGTTGACGTGGTGTGGCTGTTCCTCTTCGCCTGCATTTACGTCTGGGGCGCAGGCCCCTTGGTTGCGGGCTAATTGGCCGCCAGCAGCACTTTTCGTGAAGCCTTTCTCGGCCTCTGTCCGCAATGCGGGCAGGGGCCGTTGTTTGACGGCTATATCGCCATAAAGCCCAGTTGCCCGGCCTGCGGGCTGGACTATGCCATGTTCGATGCCGGCGACGGCCCGGCAGTGTTCGGCATCTTGATCGTCGGCGCCATTGTCTGCGCCCTGGCGCTGTTCGTGGAATTCCATTTCCATCCGCCCATGTGGGTGCATCTGGTGTTGTGGATTCCCCTGATCCTCATCCTCACTTTCGGCTTTCTGCGGTTGGCAAAATCCACGCTGCTGGTGCTGCAATACAAGCACAAGGCGGGCGAGGGGCGGCTGTCGTGACGTTCCGCCCCTATCCCGGCTTCACCATTTTCGCCGTGATCATGACCGGGATTTTGGTCGGGCTGGGCATCTGGCAGCTGGAGCGGCTGACCTGGAAGGAAAATCTCATCGCCACTGTCAGCGGCCACATGACGGCGGCGCCGGTCAGTCTCGACGACGCGCTGAAGCTCAGCGCCGACGACGTGCAATACCGCAAGGTCGCGCTTACGGGTCACTTCGACAATGCCAAGGAGAATTTCGTCTTCACCACCGATGTGAATGGCGATCCCGTCTATCATGTGCTGACGCCCTTCATCACCGATGATGGCCGCGCCTTGATGGTGGACCGGGGCGAAATTCCGCAAAATCTTTTGCCGCCGCAAAGCCGCAAAGCGATTGAAGGGCCGACCCGCGTGGTCGGCGTGTGGCGGGTGCCCGACAGCCCCGGCGCCTTCACCCCCGCGCCCGTGCCCGACAAGCATATCTGGTACGCCCGCGACCTGAAGGGCATGACGGCGGCAGGCAATCTGCATCTCGCCGCCCCCGTGGTGATCGAGGCCGACGCCACGCCCAATCCCGGCGGCTGGCCCAAAGGCGGCCAGACGGTGGTGGATTTTCCCAACAACCATCTGTCCTATGCGATCACCTGGTTTGGGCTTGCGGCAGGCCTCATCGGCGTCTATTTCGCCTATCATATCTCCAAGGGCAGGCTCAGGCTCACCTAACGAAAGCGGCCATGACGGACTCTTCGCATTTCATTTCCACGCGCGGACAGGCGCCGCGCGCCGATTTCGCCCAGGTGCTGCTGGCCGGCCTGGCGCCGGATGGCGGCCTTTATGTGCCCGCCGCCTGGCCGCATTTCACGCCCGAGCAGATCGCCGCTTTCGCCGGCCAGTCCTACCAGCATGTGGCCTTTGAAATCCTCAGCCGCTTTGTGGGTGACGCCTTCAGCGCCGCCGAGCTGAAAGCCGATATCGAAGCCGCCTATGCGGGCTTCGAGGACAAGGCCATCGCGCCCCTGCGCGAACTGGGGGATGATGCTTATCTGCTGGAACTGTTTCACGGCCCCACTTTCGCCTTCAAGGATGTGGCGCTCCAGATATTGGGGCGCCTTTTCGCCCGCGCCCTGAAACAACGCGGCGGCAAGGCCACCATCGTGGCGGCGACCTCGGGCGATACCGGCTCTGCCGCCATCGCGGCGCTGGGCGGCCTGCCCAATATCGACGTGTTCGTATTGCATCCCAAAGGCCGGGTCAGCGATGTCCAGCGCCGCCAGATGACCACCAGTCCCCACGCCAATGTGCGCAACATCGCCCTGGAAGGCAGCTTTGACGACGCCCAGGCGCTGGTGAAGGGCCTGTTCGCGCAAACCGAATTCGCAAACGAGATCGGCCTCACCGCCGTCAATTCGATCAACTTTGTCCGCATCGCGGCGCAGGCGGTCTATTACTTCACCGCCACCGCCGCGCTGGGGCGTCCCGCCACTTTCATCGTCCCCACCGGAAATTTCGGCGATATCTTTGCGGGCGAGGCGGCGATGCGCATGGGCCTGGCCGCAGAGCGGCTGGTGATCGCCACCAACCAGAATGACATCATGGCCCGCGCCCTCAACGAAGGTGTCTATGCGGCGGGCAGCACGCATCACACAATCAGCCCCTCGATGGACATTCAGGTCGCCAGCAATTTCGAGCGCGCCTTGTTCGAGGCGTCGGGCCGCGACGCCGACTGGACCGCCGCCGCCATGAACGACTTTGCCCGCGACAAGAAGCTGGCGCTGCCGGAAAAGGTGCTGGGCGACCTGCGCGACCGCTACAGCGCCTTCGCCGCCAACGATGAGGAGACGCTGGCCACCATCAAGCATGTGCATGACAAGACCGGCATGATCATCGATCCGCACACCGCCGTCGCCGTCAGCGCCGCGCGCAAGCTGACGCGGGAGGGGGTGGTGGGCGCGCGCCCCGTCGTCATCCTTTCCACCGCCCATCCGGCCAAATTCCCCGACGCCGTGATGCAGGCCATCGGCATCGCCCCGCCGGTCCCGCCCGCGCTTGCCGCCCTGGATAAGCTGCCGGAAAAGCTCGACATTTTACCCAATAGCCTGCCTTTGCTTCGCCAGTTCATCTCTTCTAGACTGGCGGAATGAACTTAGAAATATCCAGTCTTTCCAATGGCTTGACCATCGTAACGGACCCCATGGCGGGGCTGGAAAGCGCCACTTTGGGCGTGTGGGTCGGCACCGGTTCGCGCGATGAGACGCGCGCCCAGATGGGCCTGTCCCACATGCTCGAACATATGGCGTTCAAGGGCACGGCCACGCGCAGCGCCCGCCAGATCGCCGAAGAGATCGAAGCGGTGGGCGGCTATCTCAACGCCTATACCAGCCGCGAACAGACCGCCTTCCATGCCCGTATTCTCAAACCCGATGTGGCGTTGGGGCTGGAGCTGATCGCCGACATTCTCACATCCTCCACCTACGACGCCGCCGAACTGGAACGCGAACGCCAGGTGGTGCTGCAGGAACTGGGTCAGGCGCGCGACACGCCCGACGACATCATCTTCGATCACCTGCAGGAAGTGATCTATCCCGGCCAATCGCTGGGCTGGCCGATCCTGGGCGAGGAAGCCACCGTCTCCGCTTTCACGCCCACGGCGCTGCGCGATTATTCCGGCGCCCGCTACCGCGCCCGCAACATGACCCTGGTCAGCTCCGGCGCCGTCGCCCATGCCGACATCGTGGCGCTGGCATCGGAAAAACTGGCGGCCCTGCCATCCGGTGACGCTGCGCCGTCCGCACAGGCCCATTATGTCGGCGGCGATATGCGGGTGAGCGAAGATCTCGAACAGGCCCATATCGCCTATGCCTTTCCGGGTATCTCGTCGCGCGATCCGGATTTCTATGTCGGCCAGCTTTACGCCATGGTGCTGGGCGGCGGCATGTCCTCACGGCTCTTTCAAGAAGTGCGGGAGAAGCGCGGCCTGTGCTATTCGATCTATGCCTTCATCAACAATTTCCAGGATGGCGGCTTCAGCGGCATCTATGTCGGTACCAGCGAAAAAGACGCCGGCGAAGTCTCCGCCGTGATCGCGGGCGAGATGGAAGCGATGACCGGCAAGATCACCGACGCCGAACTGGCCCGCGCCAAGGCCCAGCTTAAATCCGGCCTGCTGATGGGGCTGGAGCGCCCCTCCAGCCGCGCCGAGGCCATTGCCGGACAAATCTTCGCCCTGGGCCGCGTCCAGTCGGTGGCCGAGATTGTCGAAAAGCTGGATGCGATCGACGCCGATGCGGTCAAGCGTTACGCCGCCTTCTCCATGGCTTCGCCCTCCATCGCCGCGGTGGGCCCGGTGGGCAAGCTGGAATCCCACGCCAAATTCGCCGCCCGTTTCGCCCCTCTCAAGGCCAATGCCGCCGAATGATGCAATCGCGGCCAATGGCGTTTATGCGTGGGCTCACTTTTCCGGGCGGCCAGCAACCCGTGATCCAGGGCAAGGATGTCTATCTGCGCTATCCGCGCATCGCCGATTATTCCGCCTGGGCGGCGCTGCGCGGTGAAAGCCGCGAATTCCTCACCAAATGGGAACCCGTCTGGGCCGAGGATGAATTGACGCGCGGCGCCTTCCGCCGCCGTATCAAGCGCTATCAAAAGGAAACGCGGCTCGACTCCGCCTATGTCTTTTTCGTGTTCCGCAAGCGCGACGACACCTTGATGGGCGGCTGCACTTTGTCCAATGTCCGGCGCGGCGTGACGCAATGCTGCGCCCTGGGCTACTGGATCGGATCGCGCTTCGCCCGCCAGGGTCATATGAGCGACGCTATGCGGATGCTGATCCCGTTCGTGTTCAAGACATTGGGCATGCATCGGATCGAGGCCGCCTGCGTTCCCGAGAACGAACCGTCCCGCAATCTCCTCACCAAGGCGGGTTTCCGCGAAGAGGGTTTGGCGCGGCGTTATCTGCTGATCAACGGCGTCTGGAGCGATCATGTCCAGTACGCCCTGCTTGAAGACGAATACCGGACCAAAGCCGCTTCCGGCTGAGTGTTCCAACAAAGACAGACATGCGCTTGAAACCTGCCGTCATCAGCCTTGTTATGTGTGCGCTCCTCGCCATGGGTGTCGCCGTGGCGCAGACGCCCATGCCTCCTGCTGTGCCGGTAACACAGCCGCACCAGGTGGCGTTTGGCAGCAGCGAGGATGTCATTGCCCTGCGCGGTGCACTGACGCCCTATCACGCGCCCGGCGGGGCCGAGAAAGACGGCTCGCTCTGGTACATGCTGGCGCTGACCAATGACCAGGTGCGTCCCGTCAGCCGCGTGCTGCTGGCCGGTCAGCCGCCCAGCATGGCGATTTCCATCCTGCCGCATTCGTCGCGCCCGGCCATCCTGGCGGTGGCCAGTTCCGATTCCGGCGTGGTGGTGGAACCGGCGCCCGCCTATGGCCATCGCGCCTGGCGCGTCATCATTCCGCCGGTGACCCAGGTCGGCCTGGCGCTGCAAGTGATCAACACCCAGACGCCGCCCGCGCTCTATGCCTGGACCGAACCGGCGCTGGCCGGCCACACCCGCGCGCTCGCCATCTTCATCACGGCGGTGGGCGCGCTGATCGCCGCCGCCGCGCTCATCACCGGGGGCCTCGCCATTCTGATCGGTCACGCTGCGCCGCGCTGGGTCGCGCTGACGCTTGGCTTGCTGCTGTGGAGCTGGCTGGCCGGCACCGGCATGTTCGACGCCAGCCTCGCCACCCATATCGGCGGGCCTTATGGCCTGACCGCGTTCCTCACCTGTCTTGCTCTGGCGGCAGGCGCCCGGCTGGCCGATGCCATCATTCCCATCCGCGATGTCTGGCCGCGCCAGCAGAAAAATTTCCTCTGGGCGCTCTATGCGCTGTGCGGGCTTGGCGCGCTGGCCTATGTCGGCCTGCCGCTCGCCACGCCGCTGGCCGATTTCGTCATCGTGCTGGGCAGCATGGCGGTGGCCGCCTATCTGTTTTTCTGCGGCCGCCGCGGCGTCAAGGCGGCGCAGGTGATTGCGCCCAGCGCCGCGGCCTTTGCTTTGGTGGCATTGGCGGCGGTGTTGACCAGCGCCAGCGGCCTTGGCGAAAGCCTTACCGGCCCGGCGACCACGGGCGGCTTCGCGGCAGCGGGCGCCATCCTTTTGGCGCTGGCGGTGATCGCCAGCGAGGAAATCGCCGTGCTGCCCTTCCTGCACGGTTCACACGCCGCGCGGCTGCTGGAAGCCCAGGCATCGCGCCAAGAGGTGGGCGACGCCACCGCGCCCTTCGCCAATCTGGCGCTGGCCGCCATCGGTTCGGCGCATCAGGGCGTCTTCGCGCTCGATTTGCGCGCCCAGCTTCTCACTTTGTCGCCCGAAGCCACCGCCATGCTGGGGCTGGGTGCGCATGAAACCACCTTGTCGGAAGGCGACTGGCTGGCGCATGTGCATCCGCAGGATCGCGGGTTGTTCCGCGCTGCGCTGGACCAGGCCAAGCCCGGCCAAAGCGTGCGGCTGGAATTCCGCACCTTGAACCCGGGCGCCCAGGACGAAAGCGCCACGCGCTGGCTGGAACTGCGCGGCAGCGTCAATCAACTCGATGACGCCGCCGACCTGCTGGGCCTGCTCAGCGACATCACCGCCCGCAAGGAAGACGAAGCACGCCGCGCCGCGCTGCCGCCCACCGATCCGCTGACCGGGTTGGGCAACCGGGTGGCGTTGATGGCGGCGCTGGACGGCCCGCCTTTCCCGAACGGGTTGCTGGCGCTGCTCGATCTGGACCGCTTCAAGCATATTCACGCCAGTGTCGGCGATGCGGGCGGCGATGCCGTGCTGCGCGGCACCGCCGAACGGCTCACCCACCGCTTCGGGCAAGAAGCGCAGATTTTCCGCGTCGGCGGCGACGCCTTTGCGCTGCTGTTCGCCAAGCCGCGCCTGAGCGCCGAGGCTCTTGGTGAATCTTTGGTGGCCTTGTGCAGCCCGGCCCATCCGTATGAGGGCCGCAGCATCTTCGCCCCCGCCAGCGCCGGCATCGCGCGCGGCACCGCCGACCCGCTGGCCCTGATCAAGAATGCCGAAGTGGCGCTGGGCGCGGCCAAGCGGCGCGGCGGCGACTGCGCCCGCGTCTATGAAGCGGCGCTGGAAGCCGATGTGCCCCAAGACGCCGTGGCGCTGGAAGCCGATCTGCGCCGCGCGCTGGAAAAGAGCGAGATCGCCGTCTTCTACCAGCCCATCATGCGCCTGAAAGACGGCGTGGTGGCGGGCTTTGAAGCCTTGCTGCGCTGGCAGCATCCCGAACGCGGCATGATCGCGCCCGCCGACTTCATTGCCCATTCCGAGGAAACCGGCCTGATCGTGGCGCTGGGCCGTTTCGCGCTGGAACAGGCGGCAAGCGATCTGGCCCATTGGCAGCGTTATTTCCCGGTGACGCCGCCCTTGTTCGTCAGCGTCAATCTTTCGCGCCGCCAATTGCGCGACAAGGGCTTTGAAGAATTGTTCGGCCAGGTGTTGAAAGACAGCCAGATCGCGCCCGGAAGCCTGACGTTGGAAATCACCGAAAGCGCCGTGGGCAGCGATGCCGAACTGTCCGGCATGCTGACGCGCCTGCGCGCGGCGGGGGCAGGGCTCTCGATGGATGATTTCGGCACCGGCGCGTCCAGCCTCAGCCGCTTCCGGTCCCTGCCCTTCGACACCATCAAGATCGACAAAAGCTTCCTGGCCCGCCACGCCGGCAGTGATCTGTCCAATGACAGCGCCGTCGTCCTCAGTTCCATTGTCAGCATGACCCATGATTTGGGCCGCGCCGTGGTGGTGGAAGGCGTGGAAAGCGAAGGCGACGCCAGCTGGCTGAATTCGCTGGGCTGCGCCTTCGGCCAGGGCTATTATTTCTCGCTGCCGCTGTCCCCCGCCGAGGCGCTGGCCTTCATCGCCCGTCACTATGACATTGCGGCTGCCGCATCATCCTGAACTGCAACCCCTAACCACACAACGGAGACTTCCCCATGACGATCAAGGTCGGCGACAAAATCCCCAGCGCCACATTCACCCAGATGAAGGACGGCAAGCCCACCCCCGTCACCAGCGACGAGCTGTTTAACGGCAAGACCGTGGCGCTGTTCGCGCTGCCCGGCGCCTTCACCCCCACCTGCTCGGCCAAGCACGTCCCCGGCTTTGTCCAGAATTACGACGCCTTCAAGGGCAAGGGCGTCGATTCCATCGCCTGCGTCAGCGTCAATGACGCCTTCGTGATGGGCGCCTGGGGCAAGGACCAGGGCGCTGGTGACAAGGTGGCGATGCTGGCCGACGGCAATGGCGACTTCACCCGCGCCGTGGGACTGGAATTCGACGCCAGCAAATTCGGCATGGGCAAGCGCAGCCAGCGTTACTCGATGCTGGTCAAGAATGGCGTGGTCAAATCCCTCAACGTCGAAGAGCCGGGCGCCTACGAAGTCTCGTCCGCCGAACACATGTTGTCGTCGGGCGAACTGGTCGCTCCGTAAATCCCAATCCGCCGTGGCCGGGTTGATCCCGGTCACGGTGCGTCTTCTGGTGGCGCATGGCGAAGTTCATCTTCGAAATGAACCTGTCTTTGGACGGCTATGTCGATCACGCGGCGTTCCGGGGTGGCCCGGCACTTTTTCGCTATTGGATACAGCGCGTGCGCAGCGCGGCCGGCAGCGTTTATGGCCGCCGCATGTATGAGATCATGCGTTATTGGGACGAAGACCGCCCCGAGTGGGACGCGGACGAACAGGAATTCGCGGCGGCGTGGCGGCGCCAGCCGAAATGGGTCGTGTCGCGCACATTGGCGTCCGCTGGCCCCAACGCCACCCTGATTTCGGACAATGTCGAGGCGGCGATGCAGGACCTGAAAAGCCGGCTTGCCGGCGAGATCGCGGTTTCTGGACCAGAACTGGCACACAGCCTGGGCGCGCTTGGGCTGATTGACGAATACCGGCTGCATTACCATCCCGTCGTGCTGGGCAGCGGCACGCCCTTCTTCGCCGGTTCCTGTCCGCCGCTGCGCTTTGTCGCCAGTGACGTTGTCGGCGGGGATATCGTCCGCCTGACCTACGCCCCGGCCTGATCAGCACCACGTCCTCCTGCTGCGCTTGTCGAAGCATGAACCGCACGCTACCGTTTCAGAAAACAGGGGCAGGGGCATGGGATTTGTCGAAGCCGTAAAAACCGTCCTGTCGAAATATGCCGTCTTCTCGGGCCGCGCCACGCGCCCGGAATATTGGTATTTCGTGCTGTTCTACATGATGTGCAACTTCGTCTGCAGCGTGCTGGACAATATCTTGGGCACCCATTTCCCGTCCGGCGGAAACACCGGTTATTTTTCCACCGCCCTGGCAATTGTGCTGACCGTTCCCTATCTCGCCGTCGCCTTCCGCCGCTTGCACGATACGGAACATTCCGGCTGGTGGGTGGGCGGCATCACCTTGGCGCTCTGTGTCGCCTCCATCGCATTGATCTATTCGCGGCCGCTGGGCGCGATCCTGTTTGTGGCCCTCGGCGTGGTGGTGATCATGCAATTGGTATGGCTGTGCAGCGCGGGCACGCCAGGCCCCAATCAGTACGGGCCGCCGCCCACGGCAATCATCCCGGCGCTTAGCGACCCGGAATAGCCCCGCGCGCCAGCGCGTCGGCACGTTCATTCTCGACATGCCCGGTATGGCCGCGCACCCATTCCCATTTCAGGGTGTGCCGCGCCATGGCGTCGTCCAGCGCCCGCCACAAATCCTCATTCTTCACCGGCTTCTTGTCGGCGGTTTTCCAGCCGCGCTTTTTCCAGTTGGCCAGCCAGCTCATCGCCCCGTCCATCACATAGCGCGAATCCGTGAACACCGTGACGGCAGACGGCTTCTTCAGCGCGTTCAGCCCTTCGATCACCGCCATCAATTCCATGCGGTTGTTGGTGGTGGCAGGCTCGCCGCCCGACAATTCCTTTTCATGGTCGCCCACGCGCAAAATCGCGCCCCAACCGCCGGGGCCGGGATTGCCGGAGCAGGCGCCATCGGTAAAAAGCTCGATGCTCAAAACCCGTACTCGCCAGGATTCTTCACCGCCAGATGGAAGCGCAGCTTCTTGGCATATTCCCTGGGGTCCTTGGGCCGCACCAGCGCGTTCGGATCGGGGTTGAGCCAGTCATACAACCGCGTCAGCAAAAAGCGCAGTGCCGCGCCGCGCATCAGCAGCGGCATGGCGGCAATCTCGGCATCGCTCATCTGCCGTGCGCCGCGATAACCGGCGATCATCGCCCGGCCTTTGGTGACGTTGTAGGCGCCATCAATTTCGAAGCACCAGCTGTTCAGCATCACCGCCAAATCATAGGCCAGCATGTCATTGCAGGCGAAATAGAAATCAATCACGCCCGACAGCCGGTCGCCCGTGAACAGCACATTGTCGGGAAACAGGTCGGCATGGATCACGCCTTGCGGCAGCCCGCTGGGCCAGCCCGCTTCCAGTTCGGCCAGGCTGGTGGTGATCAGCGCGCCCAATCCGCCTTGCACCGCCTCGGCGCGGGTGACGGTGGCGGCGGCCAGTTCCTGCCATCCCGCCACGCTCAGCGCATTGGGCCGTGTCAGGGTGAAATCCTTGCCCGCTTCATGCAGCGCCGCCATGGTCGCGCCCGCCGCCTGGCAATGCGCCACCTGGGGCTTTCGCAGCGAGATGCCGTTCAGGAAAGTGAGAATCGCCGCCGCGCGGCCCTTGAACATGGACCATTGCGCGCCATTCTTGTCGCGCACCGGCTGGGGGCAGGCGATGCCATGCGATTCCAGATGCGCCATCAGCCCCAGGAAGAAGGGCAGGTCATCCGCCTTCATGCGCTTTTCGTACAAGGTCAAAATGAAGGCGCCGCCATCGGTCTGCAGGTAGAAATTGGAATTCTCCACCCCTTCGGCAATACCCTTGAAAGCCAGCGGCGTGCCGATGTCATAGAGGGCCAGAAAGCCCTCCAGATCCTCGAAGCTGACATCGGTATAGACGGCCATGACACCCCTGAAACGCCGGTAATTAACGCCTGCTTGGCTTCGCTGCCCCGGCTGGTTATACAGACCCGAGCCAGTCGTATTGAAGATGGGCCGCCCGCCAAAATGGGCGTCCTGAACTCAGCCGATAGCCGCCAAAAGTCAAGCATCAACCCGGACCTAAGCCATGAAGCCCCACGCATTCCTCTTCCTTGCTCTGGGCGTTTTGCTGGCCGGCTGCAACGACGCCGCGGTCATGCAATGCCCCAGCGCGGCGGTGCTTGCGGACACCGGCACCCTGACCGTGTTCCGTGCGGGCGCGCCGCACGACCTGTCGGGCGAGGCCTATACCGCCGGCATCGGCAATGTGCGGACCGACTGTTCCTATCCCAAGGGCTCTCCCGTCTCGGTCTCGGACCTGGAATTCACCGTCCGCGCCATCCGCGCCCCCAGCCCCGACGGCGCCACCTACAATCTGCCCTATTATCTTTCCATCATTCAGGGCGATCGCATCCTCACCAAACAGAACCTCACCGTGCAGCTGGTTTTCGCGCCGGGCAGCGCCAGCGCCAGCCAGGAAGTTTCCACCAGTGACCTGACCGTGACCCTGGAGCTTGGTCATCCGCCTACGGATTATCAATTCCTGGTGGGTTTCCAGCTCAGCGATGCCGAGCGCGCCTATAACGCGACACGGGGCCGCTTCAGCCCATGATGTCCGTCGCCGCAGACTTGTCGGCGCGCCTGGGCCAGGCCTTCGCGGCGGAAGGCTTGCCGGCGCATTTCGGCCAGGTCACCCAATCCGACCGCCCGGATCTCTGCCAGTTCCAGTGCAATGGTGCGCTGGCGGCGGCCAAGGCGGCGAAAGCAAACCCCCGCGCCATCGCGGAAAAAATCGTGGCGCGGCTGAAGGAAGATGCGCGCTTCGCCCGGATCGAGATCGCCGGTCCCGGTTTCATCAATCTCGACCTTAGCGACGCGGCGCTGGCGGCGCTGCTGGCGCAAACCCCCACCGCGCCCGATCACGGCAAGCAACTGGTGATTGATTTCGGCGGTCCCAACATCGCCAAGCCCATGGCGGTGCATCATCTGCGCTCCACCATCATCGGCGATTGCCTGCAACGGCTGTATCGCGCCAATGGCTGGCGCGTCGTCAGCGACGTGCATCTGGGCGATTGGGGCCTGCAGATGGGGCAGCTGATTTCCGAAGTGGAATTGCGCGGCTTGGCGCCGGTCTATTTCGACGCCGCCTTCAAAGGTCCGTACCCGGATGTTTCGCCGGTGACGATGGAAGATCTGGAAGAAATTTACCCCACCGCTTCGGCCAATTGCAAAGCCGACCCGGCCCGGCTGGACCTGGCCCGCCGCGCCACGGTGGCGCTGCAGGATGGCCGCCCCGGCTATCGCGCTTTGTGGCAGCATTTCGTGAAAGTGACCGAGGCGGGTGTCTCCCGTGAATTCGCCAGCCTGGGCGTGCATTTTGATTTGTGGAACGGCGAATCCAGCGTCCATGATTTGATCGCGCCCATGCTCGACGATCTGAAAGCGCGCGGCTTTTCGGAAATGAGCGAAGGCGCGCTGGTCGTGCCCGTTGCTGAAGACAGCGACAAAAAGCCGATGCCACCGCTGATCCTGGTCAAGTCTGAAGGCGGCGTGCTGTATGGCACCACCGACCTCGCCACGGTGATCGAACGGGTGCGCGATTATGATCCCGATCTGATCCTTTATGTGGTGGATCACCGCCAGCATGGCCATTTTGAACAAGTGTTCCGCGCCGCCCACAAGGCCGGGCTGAATGGCAAAGCCGTGCTGGAACATGTCGGCTATGGCACCATGAACGGGCAGGACGGCAAGCCGTTCAAGACCCGCGCCGGCGGCGCCATGAAACTCTATGACCTGATCGCCATGGCCACGGTGGAAGCCAATTCCCGCCTGGCCGAGCAGGGGCTGGGCGATGATTACAGCGCCGGGAAAAAAGCCGAGATCGCCCGCCAGGTCGGCCTGGCGGCAATCAAATTCGCCGACCTCTCCAATCACCGCACCACCGATTACATCTTCGATCTGGAGCGTTTCTCGAAATTCGAAGGCAAGACCGGCCCTTATCTGCAATATGCATCCGTCCGTATACAGAGCATATTGCGCAAGGCAGAGGCAGAAGGCTATGCCGTCGGCACCCCCGCCATCCATTCGCCCGAAGAACGCGCTTTGGCGCTGCAGCTTCTGTCCCAGGCCGATGTCATGATCGCGGCGGAAGCCAAGCGTGCGCCCAACATCCTGTGCGATTACGCGTTCGAGCTGGCGCAGAAATTCAGCCGCTTTTACGGCGCGCATCACATCATGTCCGAAAGTGACACCGCCCTGCGCAGCCAGCGGCTGGGCACCTGCGCCCGCACTTTGGCGGTTTTGCGGGAGATTCTGGCCCTTTTGGGCATCGAAGTTCCCGAAAGAATGTGAATAAGTCCGAAGGCTTGGCGGCCTTCGTTGACTCGTCACAGCCCCCACCTAGAATGGCGGTAACAGGGCCGTCCGCCGGGAGGCGCGCCGCCCTGGCCAACACACGATCCCGCGCGGGAGAGAGCCCTTGGAACAGGGCCGCCGAAGGAGCAACCACCCGGAAACTCTCAGGCAAAAGGACCGCGCAGGTGATGACATTCTGGAAAGCGGCTAGCCCCACTTCACATTGAAGAAGTTTAGCCCACCGAAGGGGTAACCCCATCCATTGGGGGAAAACTCTCAGGTCCCATGACAGACGGGTTCGCACTTTGAACGGTGCGGAATCACGCATCTGACGGGACCGATCAATGAATACGCATGAAACTCTGCACCGCACGCCGCTTTACGCCCTGCATCTGGAGCTGGGCGGCAAGATGGTGCCTTTCGCCGGCTATGAAATGCCGGTGCAATATCCCGCGGGCGTGCTGAAAGAACATCTGCACACCCGCGCCCATGCCGGGCTATTCGATGTCTCCCATATGGGTCAGGCGTTTCTGTCAGGCGATAATCCTGCCGCAGAGCTTGAACGTCTTACGCCCGCAGACGTGATTGGCTTGAAGGAAGGCATGCAGCGGTATGGGCTGTTGCTGACCGCAAAAGGCACCATCAAGGACGATTTCATGTTCTCCCGCCTGGCAGGGGAAGCGCCGCTCTATCTGGTGGTCAATGCCGGCTGCAAGGACGGCGACTTCGCTTACATCAGCGGCGTTCTTGCGGGCGGTGCCACCCTGACGCCGCGCCCCGACCGCGCCCTGCTGGCGCTGCAAGGCCCCGAAGCGGCCAAAGTTCTGGAACGCCACAGCCCCGGCATCTCAGACCTTACTTTCATGCGCGTGGTGCGCGCCACCGTGGCGGGCGCCCCCGCCATCATCAGCCGCACCGGCTATACCGGCGAAGACGGTTTTGAGATTTCCATCGAAGGCGCCGACGCGGAAAAAGTGGCGCGCGCGCTTCTGGCCGAACCCGAAGTGATGCCCATCGGCCTGGGCGCCCGCGACTCTTTACGCCTGGAAGCCGGGCTCTGCCTCTATGGCCATGACATGGACGATACGATTGATCCGGTCGAAGCCAATCTGGTCTGGTCCATCGGCAAGCGCCGCAAGGCCGAAGGCGGGTTCGCCGGCGCCAATATCGTGCTCGACAAGCTGGCCAATGGCGTCGCCAAAAAACGCATCGGCATTCTGCCCGAAGGCCGCGCCCCGGCGCGCGAAGGCAGCGAGATCGCCTGGAACGGCAAGATTATCGGCAAGGTCACCTCGGGCGGCTTCGGCCCCAGCCTGAACGGCCCGCTGGCGATGGGCTATGTCGAAAGTGAATTCGCTGAGAACGGCACCAAGATCGAATTGATGGTGAGGGGCAAGGCATTGGCCGCCACGGTGGCGCCGATGCCCTTCGTCCCCAACGGCTACAAGCGCAAATAGGAGCATGACATGAGCGAGACACGTTTCACCGACCAGCATGAATGGGTCCGCCTGGACGGCGACACCGCGACCGTGGGCATCACCAAATATGCCGCCGAGGCGCTGGGCGATGTGGTGTTCGTCGAACTGCCGCAAAAGGGCCGCAAGGTCGGCGCGGGCGCCGAAGCCGCCGTGGTCGAAAGCGTCAAGGCCGCGTCGGAAGTCTATTCCCCCGTCGGCGGCGAAGTCAGCGAAGCCAATGCCGCGCTGGAAGCCGCCCCCGCCACCGTCAATGACGATCCCGAAGGCAAGGGCTGGTTCTTCAAGCTCAGCGGCGTCGCCTCTGGCGATTTCGCCAAACTGATGACCGCCGATGCCTATGCCGAGTTTGTGAAAGGCCTGTAAGCCATGCGTTACCTTCCGCTTTCCCCCGATGACCGCAGCACGATGCTGAACAAGATCGGCGCGCCCGATATGGATGCGCTGTTCCGTGATGTGCCCAAAAGCGCCATCGTGCCGCTGTCGGCCTTCAACCTACCCGACACCCAAGGCGAGCTGGAAGTGGACCGCACCCTCAGCAAGCTGGCGGCCCGCAATGTCGCCGCCGGGGCAGGGCCCTTCTTCTGCGGCGCCGGCGCCTACAAGCATCATGTTCCCAGCGCCGTGGATCATCTGATCCAGCGGTCGGAATTCCTCACCAGCTACACGCCCTACCAGCCGGAAATCGCCCAGGGCACGTTGCAATATCTGTTCGAATTCCAGACCCAGGTCGCATTGCTCACCGGCATGGAAGTGGCCAATGCCTCGCTCTATGACGGCTCCACCGCCACCGCCGAAGCGGTGATGATGGCCCAGCGCCTCACCCGCCGCGGCAAGGCCATTCTCTCCGGCGGCCTGCATCCGCATTATGCCGAAACGGTGGAAACCGTGGCGGGCCTGCAAGGCGAGATCCAGCGCACCGCCGTCACGCCGGGCAGCGCCGAAGACATTATCGCGCTGATCGACGACCAAACCGCCTGCGTCGTGGTGCAAAGCCCCGATGTGTTCGGCCTGATCCGCAATTTGCGCCCCATTGCCGAGGCCGCCCATGCCAAGGGCGCGCTGTTGATCGCGGTGGTGACGGAAATTGTGTCGCTGGGCCTTTTGGAATCGCCGGGCGCCCAGGGCGCCGACATTGTTGCCGCCGAAGGCCAGAGCATCGGCAATGGCCTGAATTTCGGCGGCCCTTATGTCGGCCTCTTCGCCACCCGCGAAAAATTCCTGCGCCAGATGCCGGGCCGCCTGACGGGCGAGACGCAAGACGTGGACGGCCGCCGCGGTTATGTGCTGACCTTGTCCACCCGCGAACAGCATATCCGCCGCGAAAAGGCGACCAGCAACATCTGCACCAATTCCGGCCTCTGCACTTTGGCCTTCACCGTCCATCTGTCCTTGTTGGGCGAAGAAGGTTTCAGCCGCCTGGCGCGGCTCAACCATGCCAAGGCCAGCGCGCTGGCGGACCGGTTGTCGGCCATCCCCGGCGTCGAACTGGTGACACCGGCCTTTTTCAATGAGTTCACCCTGAAACTTCCCAAGGCGGCCGCTCCGCTGGTGGATGCCTTGGCGAACAAAGGCGTCATCGCCGGCGTCCCGGCATCGCGGCTGATGCCGCATGAAAAGGTGGCGGACAATCTGCTGATCGTCGCCGCCACCGAAACCGCAACGGATGACGATTTCGCCGCGTTCGAACGCGCGCTGAAAGAGGTGCTGTAATGGAACTCGACCCCAACCGCCGCAAGGTCACCGCTCCGGGCTATCATCCGCCGGAAGAACTCCCCACCATCTCGGGCGACCGGGGCCTGGATCATGAAGAAAAGCTGATATTCGAAATTGGCCGCACCGGCGTCACCGGCGTGGATCTGCCGCAAACGCAAGTGTCGGGCGCCCGCCTGGGCGGACTACAGCGCAAATCCGCCATCGGCTTGCCGGGCCTCAGCGAGCCGGAAGTGATCCGCCATTATGTGCGGCTGTCGCGCATGAATTACGCGATTGATGCGGGGCTCTATCCGCTGGGCTCCTGCACCATGAAGCACAATCCGCGCCTGAATGAGAAAATGGCGCGGCTGCCCGGCTTTGGCGACCTGCATCCGCTGGCGCCGCGTTCCACGACGCAAGGCGCGCTGGAATTGATTTCGCAGCTGATGAACTGGCTCACCACCTTGACCGGCATGCCCGCCGTGGCGATGTCGCCCAAGGCCGGCGCGCATGGCGAACTCTGTGGCTTGCTGGCGATTCGTGCGGCCATCGCGGCGCGCGGCGAAAACCGTCCCCGCATCCTGGTGCCGGAATCCGCCCATGGCACCAATCCCGCCACCGCGGCTTTCGCGGGCTTCACTGTCGATGAAGTTCCCGCCAAGCCCGATGGCCGCGTCGATGCCGAAGCGCTCAAGGCCAAGCTGGGCCCCGATGTCGCCGCCATCATGCTGACCAATCCCAACACCTGCGGCTTGTTCGAAGGCGAAGTGGTGGAAATCGCCAAGGCTGTGCATGCGGCGGGCGCCTATTTCTATTGCGACGGCGCCAATTTCAACGCCATTGCCGGGCGCGTCCGCCCTGGCGATCTGGGCATCGACGCCATGCATATCAACCTGCACAAGACCTTCTCCACCCCGCATGGCGGCGGCGGCCCCGGCGCGGGCCCCGTCGTTCTGTCCGCGGCCTTGGCCCCCTTCGCGCCGCTGCCTCTGCTGGTGGCCGACAAGGATGGCTTCAGGCTGATCGAAGACCGCGATGAACTTCCGGAAGGCGCCAAGCCCTTTGGCCGCATGTGCGCCTTCCATGGCCAGATGGGCATGTTCGTCCGCGCGCTGTCCTACATGCTGTCCCATGGCCGTGACGGCGTGCGCCAAGCCAGCGAAGATGCGGTGCTGTCTGCCAACTACATCCTGGCCTCGCTGAAAGACGTGATGAGTGCGCCCTTCGGCGACGGCCCCTGCATGCACGAAGCCTTGTTCGATGACAGCTTCCTGGAAGGCACCGGCGTGACCACGCTCGACTTCGCCAAGGCGATGATCGACGAGGGCTATCACCCCATGACCATGTATTTCCCGCTGGTGGTGCATGGCGCCATGCTGATCGAGCCGACGGAATCCGAATCCAAGGCCTCGCTCGACGCCTTTATCCATGTGCTGCGCGAAATGGCGCTGGAAGCCAAGGCCGGCAAGAAGGCCCGCTTCGAAGGCGCCCCGCGCCTGGCGCCGCGCCGCCGCCTCGATGAAACTGCCGCCGCGCGCAAGCCGGTGCTGCGCTGGAAGCGTGACGACCTTCCGCAAGCAGCCGAGTAGAGGATCGCCATGGGCACTTACGTCAACAGCCATCTGGATCCCGGCGAAACGGTGACCTATGAGGGCGCCCTGCACTGGATCGTCTATCTCACCCCCATGCTCATCCTGGGCGCAGGGCTGGGCGTCGCCATTTCGGGGCTTTATGCCGGCGGGCTGGCGCTGCTGGTGATGGGCGTGATCTCGCTGCTGATCGCCTGGGTGCGGCAGATTTCCAGTGAGTTCGCCGTCACCAACCGGCGGGTGATCATCAAGACCGGCTTTCTCTCCCGCCGCACCATCGAACTGAACATGTCGAAAGTGGAATCCGTCCAGGTGGACCAGGACATTTTCGCCCGCCTGCTGAATTACGGCACCATCACCCTGATCGGCACCGGCGGCACCAAGGAGCCGTTCCAGCTCATCAATGATCCCATGGCGTTCCGCCACGCGGTGCAACTGCAGCAAAACTGAAGGGCGCAGACACCATTGACCCGTGTTGCGCTATTCACGCGTCGGTATCATGTTAGCGTCATCAACAAACGACAGGGGGGCATCATGCATCCGCTCACCAAGCTGTTCCCGCCTCGCCCATTTTCTTTCTGCTGTGTTCAACCGCAGGGCCCCATGCGATCCGCTATCGGCAGGACGGTCTCTATGGCCGCTTTGGGCGTGTTGCTGACGGCAGGCGCGGCGACCGCCTCGACCGACATTCCCACGGTTGCGCTAACGCATGAGCAGATTGCGGCCTTGCAGAGCACATTCCCCAAAACCGGCGAACAGGTGAAGGTGGTGGGTATCGGCAGTTACAATGTTGCCGTCTCGCTGCAGCGCCGTAACGCTGTGAAACTTGGCACACCCGTGGGCGCGATCAGCCACAGCAAGATCACGGAAATCTATTATATCACGTCCGGCAGCGGCACGATGGTCGTTGATGGCACGCTGGCGAATGTCAAAGACATGGACCCGAAGGGCGACGTTGTGGCGATCGCAGCGGGGCCTTCGACGCAGAGTATTATGACCGGCGGCCTGAGCCGCAACGTTTCCGCCGGTGACGTGATCGTCGTCCCGCCCAACACGCCGCACGGTTGGAGCCAGATTGACGATCAGGTCTCCTATGTGATGTTCCGCACCGATCCCGGCAAGGTGCTGTCGGCTGGATTTTCCAATCCCAACCTGAAGGATAACAAATAGCACGCCGTTCCGTTGCGAACTGACGGGCGGGGCGCGGCCTTGAGCCGCCCATCCATCGCGCTGCAAGCTGGATGGCCGGGTCGTGGCGCGTCGCTTCACTCCGCCACCGACGCCCGGCCATGCAAGAAAAACCCCGCAGCACTTTCGCGCGCGGGGTCAGGTCAAGCTCTCAGGGGAAATGAGAGAGCTAGCTGCAAATATGAATCTTGAGTCCCGCCGGCAATTTGGTTGCCTTGTCGCTGCACGCCACATTGAGCTGCGCCTGGGTCAGGCCCTTGGTCTTGGACAGATCGGTGCCCAGGAACGAAGTGATCGAGGTCTTGGCGCCCGTCAGGTCGGCGCCGTCCATCTTGGCGCTGGCCAGGTTCGCCGCCGACAGGTCGGTGCCGCGGAAGGTGACATTGGTGAAATTGGCGAAGGACATGCACATCAAGGTGGCATTGGCGCCGTCGAAATTGGCGCCGTGCAGGTCATGCGCCTTGACGCAGGTATTGCTGAGATCGGCGCCGGCCAGATTGCAGCCCACGCAATCCACAATGCCGCCATGGATCTTGGCCACCGCCGCTACGTCGTAATGCGGCGAAGCATCTGCCAGCGCGGCGCCGGCGGTGAAGATCAAAAGAGCGAGGAACAACAGGGTCGAGCGCATGGGACCATTCTGAAGCAGGGCAGTTAACATCCTGCAAAGTTCCGGCCCGCTTTTGCCGCCGGAAGTGACCCAAAGCGGAACGGTTTGGCGGTTTTCAGTTCCCGCGCACCACGAAACGCCCTTCAACATGGTCGCGCAGAAAGCGGCCAATGGAGTCCGAGAACAGCAGGGAATCGTAAATCTCCTGCGGCACGCCCTCATAGATCACGGTTTTGCCGGTATCGCGGTAGCGCGCCAGCAACAGATGGCTGCGTTCGTCATAGGCAATGGATTCGACGACATGGGACTGGGTGTGCATGACAGGTACAGAACGGCCCTGTGCCAGATTGGCTCCCGCCAATGTAAAAAAGGCGCGGGGGGTGAGCCCGCGCCTTTTATCCGTTAAGCGGGAACCGCCTAGGAACAGCCGCTGGTGCTGCCGCAGGTGTTGCACTTCATGCAGGTGCCGTTGCGCACCAAGGTGAAGTTGCCGCATGCGCCGCAATTGTCGCCTTCAAAGCCCTTCATGCGGGCTTCCGCGATACGCTTGGCGTGCACTTCACGGGGGCCTGGTTTGGATGCCATCGCCCGTTCCAGGGTGGCGACCTGCGCGCTGACAGGACTGGAGTGGGCCGCATTGGCGTGGGCGGCATGGATCACCTGTTCGATCCCGGCGCGAATGTCGGACAGATCCAGCGTGTCATTGCCGGGATGGTAGCTTTCCTCAGGTCCGAACTCGGTATCATGCGACAGCATTTGCGGCGCGGCGCCGCCCTTGACCATCGCCATGCGGGTGCGGCCGCGCACATAGCCGCTGGAGGCCATGGTGGAGATCGCAATTTCGGTGGCGCCGCCGCCGGGGCCGTCTTGCGCGCCATCACCGATATCCTCATCCGCCGAGGGCGTGACATGCGCCAGGTCGCTGCGGCCCAGATACGACACACCCAGTTCGCGGAAGATATAATCCAGCACGCTGGTGGCGTTCTTGATGCTGTCATTGCCGATCACCAGGCCCGCCGGTTCAAAGCGGGTGAAGGTGAAGGCTTCGACGAATTCTTCCAGCGGCACGCCATATTGCAGGCCCACCGAAATGGCGATGGCGAAATTGTTCATCAGGCTGCGGAAGGCGGCGCCCTCCTTGTGCATGTCGATGAAGATTTCGCCCAGCCGCCCGTCTTCATATTCGCCGGTATGCAGATAGACCTTGTGGCCGCCGACAATCGCCTTCTGGGTATAGGATTTGCGGCGATGGGGCAGGCGTTCGCGCTCCGATTTGCGCAGCTTTTCGATCACCTTTTCGACGGTTCGTTCGGTGACGATTTGCTGCGCCGGGGCGGCGGCAGCGCGGGGCGCTTCCACCGTCTCGTCTTCTTCTTCGTCGAAGGCGGCGAAGATCTGGCTCGACAGAGGCTGGCTCAGCTTGGAGCCATCGCGGTACAGCGCATTGGCCTTCAGCCCCAGCTTCCAGGACAGCATATAGGCATCGCCGCATTCCTTCACGGCGGCGCCGTTGGGCATGTTGATGGTCTTGGAAATGGCGCCCGAAATGAAGGGCTGCACCGCGGCCATCATGCGGATATGCGATTCCACGCTGAGGGCGCGCTTGCCAATGCGCCCGCAGGGATTGGCGCAGTCGAACACCGGCAGATGCGCTTCCTTGAGGTAAGGCGCGCCTTCCAGGCTCATGGCGCCGCAGACATACAGGTTGGCCGCTTCGATATCGGCGCGTGAAAAGCCGATGGCTTTCAGCAGGTCGAAATCGGCGGCGTCCATGGTCGCTGCGTCCAGCTTCAGCACGTCGCGGCAGAAAGTCTCGCCAAGCGTCCACTTGTTAAAGACGAACCGGATGTCAAAGGCCGATTCCAGCGCGCCTTCGATGATGGCGATCTGTTCTTCGCCAAAGCCCTTGGCCTTCAGCGCGTCATGGGTGAGACGGCCCGTGAAGCTTTCCAGCGAGCCATAACCCACCGCATAGGCGACAATGGCGTCGGCTTCGGCATCGGTATAGCCCAGGCTGGCCAGCGCTTCGGGCACGCAGCGATTGATGATCTTGAAATAGCCGCCGCCCGCCAGGGTCTTGAACTTGACCAGGGCGAAATCCGGCTCCACGCCGGTGGTGTCGCAATCCATCACCAGGCCTATTGTCCCTGTGGGGGCAATTACTGTTGCCTGGGCGTTGCGGAAACCGAATTCCTTGCCCATCGACAAGGCATCGTCCCAGGCGCGCGATGCGGCCTCGGCCAGGTCCTTCTGCTTGATCGCGGGAATATCCAGCGGCACCGGCGCGGTCGCCAGATTCTCATAACCCTTGCTCTCGCCCTTGGCGGCGCGGCGGTGATTGCGCACCACTTTCAGCATCGCATCCTTGTTGGCGGCATATTCGGGGAAGGGGCCCAGTTCGCCCGCCAGCTCGGCGCTGGTGGAATAGGACACGCCCGTCATCAGCGCGGCGATGGCGCCGGCAATGGCGCGGCCTTCGCGCGAATCGTAACCGGTGCCCGCGCTCATCAGCAGCCCGCCGATATTGGCGTAGCCCAGGCCCAGGGTGCGGTAGTCGTAAGACAGCTGGGCGATTTCCTTGGAGGGGAACTGCGCCATCAGCACCGAGATTTCCAGCACCACGGTCCACAAACGGGTGGCGTGTTCGAAACCGGCAACATCAAAGGTCTTGATGCCTTCGCCCTTGCGGAACGCCATCAAATTCAGCGACGCCAGATTGCAGGCGGTGTCGTCCAGGAACATATATTCGCTGCACGGATTGGAGGCGCGGATTTCGCCGCCCGCCGGGCAGGTGTGCCAGTCATTGATGGCGGTGTGGAACTGGATGCCCGGATCGGCGCTGGCCCAGGCGGCATAGGAAATCTTGTCCCACAATTCGCGCGCGGGCAGCGTCTTGGAGACCTTGCCCGAGCCTCGGAAGGTCAGGTTCCACGGCTTGTCCTGTGCCACCGCTTCCAGGAATTCATCGGTGACGCGCACCGTGTTGTTGGAATTCTGGCCGGAGACGGACGCATAGGCTTCGCTGTCCCAGTCGGTGTCATAGGTCTTGAATTCGATATCCTTGTAACCCTGGCGCGCGAAGCTGATGACGCGCTCGATGTAATTGTCGGGGATCAGCGACTTGCGCGCCGCCTTGATTTCGCGGCGCAAGGCCGGGTTCTTGGCGGGGTCGAAGCAATCGCCGCCAGACCCTTCGCAATTGACGCAGGCCTTCAGCACCGCCTTTAGATGACGCTCGGCCAGCTTGGAGCCGGCCACCAGGGCGGCGACCTTCTGCTCCTCGATCACTTTCCATTCGATGAAATCTTCAATGTCGGGATGGTCCACATCCACGATCACCATCTTGGCGGCGCGGCGCGTGGTGCCGCCCGACTTGATGGCGCCCGCCGCGCGGTCACCGATCTTCAGGAAACTCATCAGGCCGGAAGACGCGCCGCCGCCCGACAGGCGTTCATTGGCGCTGCGCAGGGTGGAGAAATTGGTGCCGGTGCCCGAGCCATATTTGAACAGCCGCGCTTCGCGGGTCCAAAGGTCCATGATGCCGCCTTCATTGACCAGATCGTCCTTGACGCTCTGGATGAAGCAGGCATGCGGCTGGGGATGTTCATAGGCGCTGGTGGATTTGGTCAGGCGGCCCGACTTGAAGTCCACATAGTAATGGCCCTGGCCGGGGCCATCCACGCCATAGGCCCAGTGCAGGCCGGTGTTGAACCATTGCGGCGAATTGGGCGCGCATTTCTGCGCCGCCAGCATGTGGCAGAGTTCGTCATAGAACGCCTTGGCGTCGGCTTCGCTGTCGAAATAGCCGCCCTTCCAGCCCCAATAGGCCCAGGTGCCGGCCAGGCGGTCGAACACCTGCTTGGCGGAATGTTCGCCCGTCACATCGGCGCTGGCGGCGGTCTTGCGCCACAGGAATTCCGGCACGCCGTCTTCCGGCACCGGCTTTAAAACCTTGGGGACACCCGCCTTTCGGAAATATTTCTGCGCCAGCACGTCACAGGCGACCTGGCTCCACGCCTCCGGCACTTCGATGCCTTCCTGGTGGAAGACGATGGAACCGTCCGGATTGCGGATCTCGCTGGCCGACTGGCGAAAAGCGATGCCCTCATAGGGGGAATGGTCCGCAGTGGTGAAATGACGGTTGATGCGCATGGCGGATACCCCGGAAGAGTGTGTTTTGGACGGCCCCAGCCCCTGTCCGATGGCACCGTTTCGGGGACAGGAAGGCTGCCCGCCGGAAGGGAAAGTTCCGGAAGGGGGGTAGCCTGGGGTCGCCAGATTTGGTGTCACAAGCGGTGACTGGCGCTAAATGTGTACCAGCCGGAGACGCCCGGCAAGCCAAAAGTGGTAAACCAAACCTTACCCACCAGATGTGGTAGGACGCTTTTGGCCCAAAAAGCGGCGAGTCAAGCGGGGGGCCGGATTAACGCCAGAAATATTTTCGCAGCAAATTTCATCACAGCGTCACACCAGGCTTTGGGAGGTTTGGGGATAAGTGAAAAAGCTGAGTCTGCTCGCAATGCAGCATTGGCGGGGTGGGTCCACCCTCGTATATTCCAACGAATCCCGCGCCGGGAGCATCGGCTGAAGGCCGTGCGACCATTCGAAAAGGCCGCCCATGCCGTTTTTCAAGATGATCTTTTCCTGGTGGAATTCCGCCACCTGGGGCACCTGGCTCACCACCTGGACCAGCGGCAGCGCGGTGGGCACCGATGAATTCGGCAACCGCTATTACCAGAACAAGGACGGCGCTCGGCGCTGGGTGATCTACAACGGCACCGTCGAGGCCAGCCGCGTGCCACCCAACTGGCATGGCTGGCTGCATCACACTTATGCCGAGCCGCCCACCAAAGTGCCGTTCAAAACCCAGGATTGGGAAACCGGCCATCAGCCCAATCTCACCGGCACCGAAGGCGCCTATCGCCCCGAAGGCTCTTTGCAGAAAAGCGGCCAGCGCCCGCCCGCCACCGGCGACTATCAGGCATGGAAACCCGAATGAGTTCCGCTGGTAAAACGATTGGCCAGAACAACGCCGCCGAAGTTCTGATCGGCCTGGCGGTTGTGGTGCTGGCCGTGCTGTTCCTCGCCTTCATGTATATGCGCGCTGGTTCGGGCAGCGCATCGGGCTATGACATCCAGGCCCAGCTTCCCAAGGTGGACGGGCTTGGCATCGGCACCGATGTGCGGATTTCCGGCATCAAGGTGGGCACGGTCTCCAGCCTTGCTTTGAATCCGAAAAATTACCTGGTGCTGGTGACCATGGACATCAACAAGGGCACGGAAATTCCCGCCGATTCCTCGTTGCAGGTGACGTCGTCGGGTATTCTGGGCGGGCAATATATTTCCATTCAGCCGGGCGGCGACGACAAGCTGCTGGCCGCGGGCGGCATGATCGAAAACGCCCAGGGCTCCGCTGACCTGATGAGCATGATCGGCCATTTCGCGCTGGGCGGGAACGGCTCTTCGACACCGGCACCGGCAACACCGGCACCCGCAGCACCTGCACCTCCCGCGACTTTGAAACCGCAAGCCCTGCCGGACGGGCCATGAAGCGGATTGCTTTCCTGCTGCTGGCATCGGTCAGCGCCGCTTTCGCGCAGGGCACGACGGTGGCGATCAAGCCCGCCGCCGTTGCCGCCGCACCCGCCGCCAAGCCTGTCGCCAGAACCATGGTGCCGTCCGCCAAGCCGTCCACCGCACTCGCCGATGTGCCCGCGCCCAGCGATCTGCCGGCGGGCGTGACATTGCCGGCGGTGCAAGGGCCGATGACCCTGTTGCTGCGCGGGTTGGACAAGATCACCGGCCGTCCCACCAACATCATCGCGCCCGTGGGCAAGCCGGTGCATTTCGCCACCCTCACCATCACGGCGCGCTATTGCTATTCCACCCCCGCCAGCGAAACGCCCGAAACGGCGGCGTTCGTGCAGATCCAGGATCACCGCCCCGACCAGAGCGAGCGCCCGGTTTTCTCCGGCTGGATGTACGGCTCCAGCCCCGGCCTCAACGCCATGGAGCATCCGCTGTATGACGTCGGCGTGATCTCCTGCGCCGCCAGCGCCGCGCCGCCCGGCGCCATGGTCTCCACCGCACCGGTCAAGGTGCTGGCGCCGGATTCGTCTGATAAAGAGCAGACCGAAGCCTTGCCGGAAGAAGCCGGGAAGTAGTTTAAAACGCCGGCCAGACGGCCACTTGCGCCATCGCCGCTTGCAGCTCCAGCAGATATTCATCGCGCGGAATTTCCACTGCGCCGAAGCTTGCCAGATGCGCGGTGAGGAACTGGGTGTCGAGCAGGGTGAAGCCGCCCCGGATCAGGCCTTCCACCAGATGCACCAGCGCCACCTTGGACGCATCGCGCGCCTTGGAGAACATGCTCTCGCCGAAAAACGCCCCGCCCAACTGCACCCCGTAAAGCCCGCCCACCAATTCGCCATCCTGCCAGCATTCTATCGAATGGGCGTGGCCGGCGGCATGCAGCGCGCAATAGAGCCGCAATATTTCGTCATTGATCCAGCTTTGCTCCCGCCCCGGCGCGGGCGCGGCGCAGGCTTCCATCACCTTGGCAAAGCAGACATTGCTGGTGACGGTGAAATGACCGGAGCGCACGGTGCGCGCCAGGCGGCGCGGCACATGGAAACCGTCCAGCGGCAGCACGCCGCGAAATTCCGGACTGACCCAGTAAAGCGCGGGATCGTCGCGCCGCTCGCCCATGGGAAACAGGCCCTGGGCGTAGGCGGCGAGCAGCAGTTGCGGCGACAGAGCGTTGCCATGCATCGCAGTGAGACTAGCGCGGATTCCTCCGGCCCGCTACGCGGGCGTTCGGCCGGCGAAAGCTCCACTGGAGCTTTCGCTTGTCGTCCTCACCCATGCATGTCCAAAGAATAACGCGCCGTGGCGGTTTATGCCACGGCGCGTCATCATTTTATCCGGCTATTGGCGATTGATCGCGAACGCGCCCGGTCCCGCCGCGGCGAAGAACAGGAACAGAAAGCACCAGGTGACGGCCAGATCGCCGCCATTGAGAAGAGGGTAGGGACCGCGCGGGAAGTGCGCCATGAAATAGGCCACTGCCATTTCGCCCGAGGCGATGAAGGCCGCCACGCGGCTGAACAGGCCCAGCAGGATGAGCGCCCCCGCCACCAGTTCGATGATGCCCGAGGCGCCGCCCGGAAACGACATCAGCACCACGGTGTGGCCGCCCGCCGCCATGGGGAACCGGCAATCTTCGACAACCCATGCTCCATGAACTGCGCGCCGACAACGATGCGCAGGATGCCCAATATTGCTTGCGAATATTTCGTGAGAAAATTCATGCAACGCTCCCAGCTTGTTGTTATGGCCGGGACTATAGCGGGCTGGGAACTTCAGCGATAGCTGACAACATCATGTGTCATCCCCGGCGAGTACGGCGCGTCAGCGCCGTGCGAGGGAAGGGGACCCAGGCATTTCAAGGGTGAAAGTCCTTACGCGGTAAGACCTGGATTCCCTTCCCCTGCGCGTTGCTGCGCAACGCTCCGGCCGGGAATGACAGAAAGGGCTAATGGCCTAAAGCCGCCAGGTACTTCTCCAGCCAATGGATTGAGTACTCGCCATTGATGATGTCCGGCTCCCGCACCAGCTTCTGGAACAAAGGGATGGTGGTCTCGATGCCTTCCACCACCAGCTCGTCCAGCGCGCGGCGCAGGCGCAGCAAACACTCATTGCGATTGCGGGCATGGACGATCAGCTTGCCCGCCAGGCTGTCGTAATAGGGCGGGATGCGATAGCCGGCATAGGCGGCGCTGTCGAACCGCACGCCCAGGCCGCCGGGCGCGTGAAACTGGGTGATCAGGCCGGGCGAGGGGCGGAAGGTAAAGGCGTTCTCGGCATTGATGCGGCATTCGATGGCATGGCCTTCGAACACCACATCCTTCTGCGCCATTTCCAGATGCCCGCCCGCGGCAATGCGGATCTGTTCGCGCACGATATCAATGCCGGTGATGGCTTCGGTCACCGGATGCTCCACCTGCAAACGGGTGTTCATCTCGATGAAATAGAAGCGGCCATCTTCGTAGAGAAATTCAATGGTGCCCGCGCCCAGATAGCCCAGCTTGGTGAGCGCCCTGGTGCAGATTTCGCCGATCTCGTCGCGCTGGGCGGCGTTCAGTGCCGGGCTGCCCGCTTCTTCCCACACTTTCTGATGGCGGCGTTGCAGCGAACAATCACGCTCGCCCAGGTGAATGACCTTGCCATGGCTGTCGGCCAGGACCTGAATTTCAATATGGCGCGGCTTCTGGAGATATTTCTCCATATAGACGGTGTCATTGCCGAAGGCCGACTTGGCTTCGTTGCGCGCGGTGGAAAGCGCGAAGGACAATTCGCCGGCATTCTGCGCCACTTTCATGCCGCGGCCGCCGCCGCCCGCCGTCGCCTTGATCAGCACGGGATAGCCGATTTCTTCCGCCATCGCGGCGGCGTCGCTGTCGCTGACTTCGCCATCCGAACCAGGCACGGTGGGAATGCCCAGCGCCTTGACGGTCTGCTTGGCGGTGATCTTGTCGCCCATCATGCGGATGTGATCGGCCCTGGGGCCGATGAAGGTCAGGCCATGTTCTTCGACAATATCGGCAAACTTGGCGTTCTCCGACAAAAAGCCATAGCCGGGATGAATGGCCTCGGCGCCGGTGATTTCGCAGGCGGCGATGATGGCGGGGATATTGAGATAGGACTGCGCGGCAGCTGGCGGCCCGATGCAGACGCTTTCATCGGCCAGGCGCACATGCATGGCGTCGGCATCGGCGGTGGAATGCACCGCCACGGTGGCGATGCCCATCTCCTTGCAGGCGCGATTGATGCGAAGCGCGATTTCGCCGCGATTGGCGATGAGTATTTTCTCGAACATGCCCTAGCCGAGGATCAGCAGGGCCTGGCCGAATTCGACCGGGGCGCCGTTTTCGACCAGAATTTCCTTCACCGTGCCGCTTTTGGGCGCGGGGATGGCGTTCATGGTCTTCATCGCTTCCACGATGAAAAGCGTGTCGCCTTCCTTCACGCTCTGGCCGACCTTGACCAAAGCCGGCTTGCCGGGCTCCGACGACAGATACACCGTGCCCACCATGGGCGAGGTGACGGCGCCGGCCTGCGGACCGGCAGATGCCGGCGCAGCGGCGGCAGGCGCGGCGGCTGCCGCAGGCGCAGCAGCGGCAACCGGCGCGGCGCCCGCAGCGCGCGACACGCGGATGCGCGCGCCATTATGCTCGATCTCGATTTCGGTCAGGCCGGTTTCCTTCAGCAGCGCCGACAATTCGCGCACCGCATCGGCGTCTATACCTGATTTTTTCGCAGCGGGTTTGGACTTGTCGTCACTCATTTTGTCTTGCCCTTGATGATGCCGGCAATCGCGTCAATCGCCAGCAGATAGGAATTGAGGCCCAGGCCCGTGATGGTGCCGGTGGCGCCCATCGCGACATAGGATTTGTGGCGGAAATCTTCGCGCCGCGCCGGATTGGACAGATGCACTTCCATCACCGGAATTTCCAGCACCTTGAGCGTGTCGAGCACCGCCACGGATGTATGGGTATAGGCGGCGGCATTGATGATCACGGCGCTGGCCTTGTGCCGCGCCGCCTGGATGAATTCCACCAATTCGCCTTCCTTGTTCGTCTGCTTGAACACGATCGGAAAGCCGTAAGTCTTGGCCCGCGCGGCGCAGGCTTTTTCCACATCCTTCAGGGTCACCTTGCCATAAATCGCAGGCTCCCGGCTCCCCAGCAGATTGAGGTTGGGGCCGTTCAGAATATGGATGGGTAAGGTCTTGGTTTTACTTTGCTTTTTTGCCATAGACTTTCCGTGAACGCGGAGCGATTCAAGCCTTATACTGGGATCGCTCCCATAACGCCAAACCGATAAGCATAGCCACCATGACCCTCAATGTGACCCTGAACGGCGACCCGCGCAGCATCGCCCCCGGCCTGACGGTGAAGAGCCTGCTGGAAAGCCTGGGGCTGGACCCCGCCAAGATCGCGGTGGAGCGCAATCTCGAAATCGTGCCGCGCTCGACCTATGACGCCGTGGCCGTGACGGATGGCGACCGCTTCGAGATCGTGCATTTCATCGGCGGCGGCAACGCGCCGGTTATTCCGCCCGTCGAAGACAAGCCGTTCGTCATCGCGGGCAAGACCTACAAGTCGCGCCTGATCGTGGGCACGGGAAAATACAAAACCTATGCCGACAATGCCGCCGCGCTGGAAGCCAGCGGCGCCGAAATCGTCACCGTCGCGGTGCGGCGCGTGAATCTCACCGATCCGAACCAGCCGCGCCTGATCGATTTCATTGATCCCAAGAAATATACCTACCTGCCCAACACCGCAGGCTGTTTCACATCGGACGACGCGCTGCGCACCTTGCGCCTGGCGCGCGAAGCCGGCGGCTGGACCTTGGTCAAGCTGGAAGTGCTGGGCGACCAGAAGACGCTCTATCCCAACATGCCGGAGACGCTCAAAAGCGCCGAAGTGCTGATCAGGGAAGGCTTCCAGGTGATGGTCTATTGCAGCGACGATCCCATCCAGGCCAAGCGTCTGGAAGAGATCGGCTGCTGCGCCATCATGCCCCTGGGCGCACCCATCGGCTCGGGCCTGGGCGTGCAGAACCCCGTCGGCATCCGGCTGATCGTGGAACAGAGCAAAGTGCCCGTGATCGTGGATGCCGGCGTCGGCACCGCCTCGGACGCCGCCATCGCCATGGAGCTTGGCTGCGACGGCGTGCTGATGAACACGGCGATTGCAGAAGCGAAGAATTCGGTGGTGATGGCGGAAGCGATGAAGCATGCGGTGAAGGCGGGGCGCTTGTCGTATCTGGCAGGGCGGATGCCGAAGAAACGCTATGCCGATCCGTCGAGTCCCTTGGCCGGCTTGATTTAGAAACCTTCTCCATGGCCGGGTTTAACCCGGCCATCCAACTTGTTTTGGCATGGATGGGCGGGTCAAGCCCGCCCATGGTTGGAGAGGGGATCAGCTCTCCTTCGCTGCCAAGCCCGCCAAAGTCACATCATCCACCGCGCCGGGATGCATCGCGCCATTGACGATGAAGGTCGGCGTGCCGTCTATCCCCGCCCGCTTGGCCAGGTCGTGGCTGGCGTCAATCGCGGCGGCGATTTCGGGGCGTTCCATGTCGGCCTTGAGCTTGACCAGGTTGAGCCCCGCCTTCTGCGCGTCCTGCATCAAGATCTGCGCGTTCACCGGCACCGTCTCGCTCATCAGCGCGAAATGCAGCGCCAGATATTTGTCGGGCTGGTTACGGGCGGCCAGCGCCACCTTGGCGGCGACGATGGAGTCGGGTCCCTTGATGGGGAATTCGATGAAGGAGAAACGCGTGTCGTTCTTGTGCTGCTCGTAGAATTTCTCCACCGCCGGCAAGGAGGCGCGGCAATAGGGGCAATTATAATCATACAGCTCGACCACGCTCTTGGTGGTGTTGGCGGGGCCGGTGATGAAAGCGATCTTGGGATCGAAGAAGGCGTTGAGGCCGATCTTCTTCATCGCTTCCGCCGACTGCTTGTCCTGATCGGCCTGGGCCAGTTGCTGGGCCTTGTCGCTCATCTCGCTGAGGATGGCGGGATGGGCGATCAGGTAATCATGGATCGCGTCGCCCGACACCGTCACCGCCGGCATCGGCAGGAGCCCGTTGGCGGCGGCGGCGAAGATCAGCACCACGGCGAGCAGGGCGCCGCCCAGGGCCCCGGCCAACACTGTTGTCATGTCACGCATGGTCTTGTCCCTCTTATCGGCCGCGCTGTTGCTGCTTGGCCTGCGGTCCTGCCGCTTCCAGAAGATCATTCGCCCGTTGCCAGTCCGCCGTGCCCTGAGTCAGGTCGCGGCGGGCGCGCTGGGCGAACATGGCCGCCTGCTGCATCGCCCCGGCAGCATAGAAGGATTCGGCGGTGGAAAGATTGGCCATCGGCACATTCTTGAGGTTGCTGTAGGCCTGGGCCGTTTCGTACCAGGTAAACATGTCGTCATCCTCGACCATCGAGGCGACTTTCAGGTTGGCCAGTGCCTGGGCCGACAAAGCGGCATTGTCGGTGGCGAGCTGCGCCGTCGCCAGTTCCAGGCGCAATTGCGGCGCCTGGGGCCTAAGGCTGACCGCCTTCTGGTAGGCGGGAATGGCGTCATTGGGCCGGGCCATCGAAAGATAGATTTGCCCCAGCACTTCCTGGAAATAGGGATTGTTGGGCTCATCGGCGATCAGGCTGTTGGTCTCGGCCAGCGCCTTGGGCAGCGCCGGCTGGCGCAGATACAGCATCGCGCGGGCATAGCGCGCCACGTCCGACGTGTTGCTGACGGGATAATGCGCCAGCCCGGCAGCCACCGGCATGGTGAAGCCGGCCAGCTTGGCCTGCACCATTTCAAACGTGTGGGTGACGGCGGGGCTGTCCTTGATGTCTTTATAGGGCGAGGCATCGACGCCGCTTTGCAGATCGGCGACGCGCTCCTGGCCCACCGGGTGATCGACGGCAAAGGGATCAATCTTGTAGGCGCCCATCGCCGCTTCCTGCGCGAAACGCACCATGGTGTTGTAGATGCCGATCGGCGACTGATGCGTCGCCATCAAAAGCTGCAGCGCGATCTGGTCGGCGGTGGATTCCTGGATGCGGCTGAACTGGTTGAACTGGCCCTGGGCAATGGCCTCGCCAAGGCCCATCGCCGCCATGCCGGCCTGTCCCGCGCCCGCCATCATGGCGGCAATGCCCACCACCATCGACAGCAGCATGGGGATGGCGGCTTTTTCCATGCCGACTTCGCCGCGGATTAGATGCCCCGCCTTGATATGGCCGGTCTCATGCGCCATCACGCCGATCAATTCATTGGGGGTCTTGGACGCCAGCAGGATGCCCGAGAAAATGAAGATATTTTCGCCGCCATCGCCGAACGAGGCAAAGGCGTTCACTTCCGGATCGCCCACCAGCCAGACCTTGGTGGCGTCGGCATTGAGCCCCGCCGCCTTGGCCAGCGGCGCTTCATAGCTGCGCAGCATCTCCTCGGTTTCGGTGTCGCGCAGCAGGCCGATATCGCCTTGCGCCATGGCGGGCAAGCCGGTGCCGATCAGGGTGATGGCGATGCCGGCGGCAAAACCAAGGGGCCGGAGTGAGGTGCTAAAGGGCAAGGCTTCTCCTTAAAGATTCGTCCGTATCCCCGCCGCGGCGCAGGGTAAGGGAGGGAAGGCCTAAAAGCAACGAAACGCGGCCCCGTGAGGCTATGCTAAGGCGTCCGGCTCGGGCATAACCGGCTCCGGATTGACTGCCCCAAAGCACGCAAGGATTACCCCGCCGTCATGCGTTATTTCCGTCTTTTGAGCCTGCTGGCCGTCCCCCTGTTGCTGGCGGGCTGTGAAACGATGGACAGCCTGGTGCCGTCCATGCCGGACCTTGGCATGTCCGATCTGCTGGGCAGCAGCGCACCGGCGATGCAAGCCGCCCGCACCACCGGCCTTGCCGTCAGCGATGAGCCTTATGCGGCCCAGACCGGCGCCACCATCCTGTCCCAGGGCGGCAGCGCCGCCGATGCGGTCAGCGCCATGTTCTTCACCCTCACGGCCACCTATCCGGTGGCGGCGGGGCTTGGCGGCGGCGGCATCTGCCTGGTGCGCGATCATCAGGGCCACACCCGCGAATTTGATTTCCTGCCCCATGCCGCCAATGGCGGCGGCGCCCAGGCGGTGCCCGGCGCGGTGGCCGGTTTCTACGAAATTCAAAAAGCCGCTGGCGTCCTGCCATGGCAGCGCGATGTTGCGGCAGGGGAGGCCTTTGCCGCCACCGGCTTTCCCATCAGCCATGTGCTGGCGCAGCGCCTGGACGGCGCGCAGAATATCGTCCGGCTTGATCCGGCACTGTCGGCGGAATTTCTCGGCTCTTCCAGCCAGATCAAGACCGAAGGCACCGTGGTTTCCAATCCCGATCTGTCGGTGACATTGGGCCTGATCCGCCAGAATGGCGCGGACGGATTTTATACCGGCGCGGTCGCGGCCAGCCTGGCCGCCGCATCGGCGGTGCAGGGCGGCACGCTGTCTCTTCCTGAACTCGCCGGCTATCGCAGCACACAGGTTCCGGCACGCCTTCTCACCCTGGGTTCGCTCAGCGCCGCCATTCCCGGACCTTCCACCGGCGCGGGCGCTTTCAGTGATCGCGTGCTGACGGGCGTGCGCGGCAATGATCTCGTCGCCGCCACGGTGAGCGCGATCCGCACCGCGCTGGCCGGTTTCAATATTCAATCGGTGCCGCCCGATCTTGGCGCCACCAGCTTTTCCGCGCTGGACGCGGCTGGCGGGGCGGCGGCGTGCGCCGTGACCTTGAACGGGCCTTTCGGTTCGGGCCACAGCGCGGCGCAGACCGGCGTGATCCTGGCGGCAGCGCCGTCATCCCCGGCGGGAATTTCCAGCGCCTTTCTGACACCCGTGATCGCAACGGACCCCGGCGGCCAGGTGGCGTTGTCCGCCGCCGGCGCCGGCGGCCCCAATGGCACGGGCGCGGTGATCTATGCCTTGATGCGGCTGGCGACGGGACAAAGCCTGATGCGGCCGGGCGATCTGCGCTCCACCGGTCTGGCGCCGCTGGCCACCGTCAACGCCATCGCCTGCAACGGGCTGTGCGTTGCGCTGCCCGATCCGGGCGGCAATGGACTGGGTTCATCGGTGGGTGATCCACCGCAATAGCGTTCATCTCAACAGCAAAACCACAAACCAAGGGGGTACACGACATGAAGCTCAAGACATTTTTGATAGCCTGCATCGCCGCACCGGTCCTGCTTGCCGCACCCGTTCTGGCGCAAGGCGCCAAGCCCGCTCCGCGCACGTTCGCGCAGTGGGACAAGATCCAGATCACCGTCGAAACCAAGTATGGCAACAATCTCGCTTTGCTGCACGGCTCGGCCAAATTCGACACCAGCCATCCCGATGCCGCCGGTGGCCGCGTCGCCGCGCTGTATGGTCCCGATGGCGTGCTGATGGTGGATTCCCAGGATACGGAACTGACGGCGAAGACCATTGCCGCCATCCGTACTTTGTCCAAGGCGCCGATCAAGATCCTGGTGACCAGCCACGCCCATCCCGACCATTCGGGCGGCATGGAGCAGGTCTATAAGGAAGGCGCGGTGCTGTTCGGCCAGGAAGATTTGCGCGCCGAAATGGGCTCGCCCTCCAGCCCCGGCGGCCCGGACTTCGATCCCATGAAGCTGCCCATGGTCACCTACAAGTATGACCCGTCCAACAAGGGCAAGCCCGCCGTCACCGTCCATATGGACGGCGAGGATGTGGACTTCATTCCGGTGATGCCCGCGCATCTGGGCGCCGACACCATCATCCGCTTCCGCAAGGCCAACGTCATCTATATCCAGGACTTCTACCGCAATTTCGGTTATCCCTTCGCCGACCAGCGCAATGGCGGCACGATCAAGGGCATGGTCGATGCGGTCGATCTGATGATGTCGCTGTGCGACGACAACACCGTGCTGGTTCCCGGCCACGGCACCTTGATCCACAAAAAGGACCTGCTGCCCTACAAGGCCATGCTGGTCGACATCCTGGCCAAGACCAAGAAGCTGGTGGATTCCGGCAAGTCGCTCGACGATGTCCTGGCCGCCAACCTGACGGCGCCCTATGACGCCAAGACGGCGGGCGATGATCCGTCCAGCGTCAAGCGCTACATCACCGAAAACTATTACGAGGTGAAGGGCCTGCCGCCGATCGTGAATGGCCGCCGCGCCATGCCGGCCCCTGTTGCCCCGGCGGCGGCGCCTGCCAAGAAGTAAGACCTGGCTCTCGCCAGTACGAATGCAAAAAGCCCGCTGCACCTTTTGTGCGGCGGGCTTTTTCTTGAGCATTTCTGCTGCTTATTTCGTCGTGGTGGTGGTCGGGCTGAAGGTCGCGGAACTGCCGCTGCCGCCGCCGATCGAGGTGGTGGGCGGCGTGGTGCTGGAAATTAGCAGCGCGAAACCCACAATCGCGGCGGTGCCGCCGGCAATGACGCCCAAGGTGGTCATGTTCCAGATGTCCGCCTGCTTGAGGCCGGAAGGCTTTCCTGGCGGCAAAGGCTGCGCCGCATAGCCGGACGGCATCGCCAGCATCACGGCCAGCAATGTCACTGCGGAAAGTCGGGCAATATTCACGGGCTTAATCTCCCCCGCTGAAAGTTCTCTGCCACCAGCCTTTTTTGACGGGCTTGTCGCCGTCTTCCTTGGGCGCGGTGTCAATGTCGTCATTCAGCGACCAGACCGGCGCGGACGGCGCACCCGGCGCATGGCGGCCGGAGCTGTTGCCCGGCGTGGTGTCTATTTCATCGGGGGCGCTGCCGAAACGGTCGGCTTCGCTGCTGATGCGGGGCTGCTGATGGCTTGCGGCCTGACCCTGTTCGGCAGACCCATTTTCAGAAGGCCCGTTCTGGCGGTCACGGCCGCCACGGCGTCCGCGGCGGCGGCGGCGCTTGCGCTGCGCTTCGCCTTCGATGCCGCCGGCAAGGGCGCCTTCGCGCGGGGCTTCCATATGCTGGTCACTATGGGTCATGCCGGCATCGTCTTGCGACGGTGCGGCCTCGCCTTCCAGGCGCGGTGCGGCTTCGCCCAGATCGGCGCCTTCAGGACGCGGGCCCCGATCACGGTTGCGGCCCCGGCCACCACGGCGGCGGCGCTTGCGGCCTTCACCATTGCCATCACGGCCATTGCCTTCGCTGCGGTCACCGCGCGGTGCGCCGCCTTCACGGGGCTCTTGGCTACGATTTTCCTGGCGGGGACGGACTTCCGCTTCGCCATCGGTGGCGGGTTCGAATTCGTCGGTGGTTTCTTCCTGCTCGATCTCGTCTTCTTCTTCGGCCAGGAGTTCGTCTTCCGGCTCATCCGACGGCACAAAGCCCGCCTCGATGCCGACCGCGCCGTTGGAGCGGGGCTTTTCACCCGGATCCTTCTGGCGGGTGCGTTCCAGATCGAAGGTGCCGCCCATCAGCCCTTCCTTGGGCTCGAAGGAAATTTCCATGCCGTATTCGGCTTCGATGCGGGCCAGTTCGCGGCGCTTCTGGTTCAGGGCATAGAGCGCGATATCGCTCGCCACCTTGACCAGCACGGCGGAGGCTTTGCTCTTCTCGCCTTCTTCTTCCAGGGCGCGCAGCAGGCGCAGTGTGGTGGATTCGATGGAACGGACGATGCCGGCGCCGCCGCAATGCGAGCAGGTGACGGTCGAACCGGCCAGCACGCCGGCGCGCAGGCGCTGGCGCGACATTTCCATCAGGCCGAATTGCGAAATCTTGCCGATCTGGACGCGGGCGCGGTCATTTTTCACCGCTTCGCGCAGCCGCTTTTCGACTTCGCGGTCGTTGCGGCCTTCTTCCATGTCAATGAAGTCGATCACGATCAACCCGGCCAGGTCGCGCAGGCGCAGCTGGCGGCCCACTTCGTCGGCGGCTTCGAGATTGGTCTTGCGCGCGGTTTCCTCGATGGAATGTTCGCGGGTGGAGCGGCCGGAGTTCACGTCGATGGAGACCAGCGCTTCGGTCTGGTTGATGACGATATAGCCGCCCGATTTCAAGGTCACGGTGGGCGAGAACATGGCGTCGAGCTGGGCTTCGATATGCATGCGCTGGTACAGCGGCACCGCATCGCGATACTGGTGCACATTGCGCGCATGCGCCGGCATCAGCATGCGCATAAAGTCCTTGGCGTTGCGGAAGCCGTGTTCGCCTTCCACCACCACGTCCTGCACATCCTTGGTGTAGAGATCGCGGATGACGCGTTTGACCAGGTCGCCTTCCTCATAAACATTGGCGGGGGCGTTGGATGACAGGGTCTTTTCCCGGATCGTGTCCCACAGCCGCATCAGATATTCATAGTCGCGGCGGATTTCGATCTTGGAACGGTTCTCGCCCGCGGTGCGGATGATCAAGCCCATGCCTTCGGGCAGTTCCAGGCCCTGCGCCGCGCTCTTCAAACGCTTGCGGTCGGCGGCGTTGGTGATCTTGCGCGAAATGCCGCCGCCGCGCGGCGTGTTGGGCATCAGCACGCAATAACGGCCCGCCAGCGACAGATAGGTGGTGAGGGCGGCGCCCTTGTTGCCGCGTTCTTCCTTGACGACCTGCACCAGGATGATCTGGCGGCGCTTGATGACTTCCTGAATCTTGTAATGCTTGCGGCGTACCCATTTCTGGGGCGGGCGGCCGCTCTGCAAGGCCTGGGCTTCGCCACCTTCGGCAGAGACAGCCTCGATGGCGCCTTCATTGTCTTCGGCGGCAACCGCTTCGGCATCGCCGGGAGCTTCGATATAGCTTTCGCCATCCTGCGGCGCGACCGGCTCGATCTCGCCTTCATTTTCTTCGGCGGCGCCGGCAGCGGCGGCGCCTTCGTCATGGCCGTAATCGCCTTCATGGGCCTGGGCCGCTTCCGGCTTGCTCAGTTCCTCATGGTCATGGTCGTGCTGATGCTCATGGCCGTCTTCGCCGTGAAAGCCTTCGGCGGCGCCGCCATGATTGACGAAAATATCCTCATGGGCTTCGTCGCCATGATGGTCTTCGGCAGGCTGGGCAGCGTCTTCGTGATGCTCGTCCGAGGCCGGCCCATCTTCCATCATGGAGGGTACGCCGATGGTGGCGGCGTCCAGCACGGTGCCTTCTTCTTCCTCGACGGCGATTTCGTGCTCGTCCTCGGCTTCTTCTTCCTCGGTCTCGTCGCGCTTGGCGCCCGAGCCGATCTCGAAGCTTTCGATGTCATCTTCCGAACGGCGGCGGGCTTCCGCTTCCTGGTCGGCGATCAGCGCCTGCCGGTCAGCGGCGGGGATCTGGTAATAATCGGGATGGATTTCCGAGAAGGCGAGGAAGCCCTGGCGGTTGCCGCCATATTCGACAAACGCCGCCTGCAGCGACGGTTCAACCCGCGTCACCTTGGCAAGATAGATGTTGCCCTTGAGGGGCCGCCGTGAGGCAGCCTCGAAATCAAATTCTTCGACTTTGGATCCGTCGAGAATCACCACGCGGGTTTCTTCCGGGTGGCTGGCGTCGATAAGCATGCGCTTTTTCATGGAATTCTCCGGTGCGCGCGACGGTGCCCAGCTCGCATGTCTCAGCGAGGGCGGCAGGTGGCGGCGTTGTTGGGGACAAGGCAGCCCGGACACGCGCCTGCACTGGCAGGCGGGACGAAGGGGCTGACGAGATGTCGGTCATAAAAATCACTTAAATTCGGACCCCGCATCAGCGGGAAGGTATGCTGGCGACGATGGTCTTGGCCGGGTGGATCAGCGGCTTGCCAAATATTCAAAGGCAAGCGCGGGTTCGGCGGGGAGACCACCGCGCCTCCCGGGTCAACCGGCTCGGCGCAGCATGGGAGTCTTGTAGGGGCCCGGTGCCATCACGGCAAGGGCGGGTTAAATAAGCTTGGGGCCTGGCTTCCTAACGGAACGTAAAGAGTTTTGGGACGATTTTAAGGGGCCACGCCCGCACGGGTACAAATAGTGTTTCGAATCAGGCTGATAGCATTGTCCCTGGCGGTCTGGAGCCTTCTTGGCTCCTCGGATTGGGCCGGGCTGGCGGACGCGCAAGTCTCCGATGCCGATGATCCCATCGCCCGGCTGCTGCGGGGCGGGGCGGCTGCCGACAAGCTGCCCACCGCGCCGGCTGCCCCCGTGCCCAAGCCCCAAACTGCCGGTCCCGCCCTGGGCTCCGCCCCCGGCCAAACCTTGAATATCGCTCCGGGGAATGTTGCTCCCGGAAGCGCCGCTGCCCCGGCTGCTACTGCCCCCGCGGGAACCCCGCCCATGGTGATGAGTGCGCGCATCGGTGAACACGAAGACAGCACCCGCATTGTGCTGGAACTGTCCGACCCGGTGAATCTGCGCGCCTTCACCCTGAACAATCCCGACCGGGTGGTGGTCGATATGCCCGAAGTCGCCTGGCGGCTGGGGGCGCCGCCGCTGCCTTCGACCCATGGCTCGGTCAAATCCTATCGCTACGGCCTGTTCCGCGAAGGCAATTCGCGCATGGTGATTGACCTGAACCGCCCGGTGCGGGTGGCCGATCCGCTGGTGCTGCCGCCGTCTGCGGGCTTCGGCTACCGCGTGGTGATTGATATGTATCCCGCCGAGCAGGCGAAATTCGACACCAATGCCGGCTGGCCCGCCGACCTCAAGCAGCGCGAAACCGCCGCCGCAAAGCTGGTCATGCGCCTGCCCGTTCAGGGCGGCGGCAAAAAAATCGTGGTGATTGATCCAGGCCATGGCGGCATCGATTCGGGCACCAACGGCGTCAATGGCTTGATGGAAAAGGACATGGTGCTGGCCGAGGGCCTGCGCCTGGCCCATGTGCTGACAGAGCGCGGCTATACCGTGCACATGACCCGCGACCGCGACATCTTTATTCCCTTGCCGGAGCGCGTTGCCATCGCCCGCAAATGGAAAGCGGATCTGATGATTTCGCTGCATTGCGATTCCAACCCGGATTCCTCGGTCAACGGCCTGTCCATCTATACCCTCAATGACGGACGCTCCGACCGCGAAGCCGTCGCCCTGGCCAAGCGCGAAAACCAGTCTGATGTGATCGCCGGTGTGGACCTGTCGGGCGGCAATTCCCCCGTTGCCCCCATCCTGATTGACCTGGCGCAGCGCGACACCATCAACAAATCTTCCCGCTTCGCCGTGACCGCGCTGGAAAAGCTGGCCACCGCCACCGACATCCTGCCGCGCAGCCCCCACCGCAGCGCCAGCCTGGCCGTGCTGGTGGCGCCCGATGTTCCCGCCGTGCTGATCGAACTGGGCTATCTGTCCAATGCGTCAGACGCCGCCCAGATGAACAAGGATCGGTGGCGGGACGGGGTGGCCAAGGCCATCGCTGATTCCGTGGACCGCAATTTCACGCCGCAAACCGGCGGTCTGGCACAGGGCGAAGCCGCCAGCCCGCCATCTGGATCCTCCGGGGCGAAGTTCCCTTAACCCCAGTGTCAATAAACGTCTCTTTTCCGAGGGAAAAACCGGCTATAAAGCCGGATCAAAGGAATCCCCAATGCTTCGCCGCCTGTTGATCTATGCCGGATTTGCCGCCGCCGCGCTGGCGGCTGTCGGCATCGCGGTGGGGATTTTCTCGATCTATACGGTGACGCGCGATCTGCCCAGCGTCGAGACTTTGCAGAATTACAATCCGCCGGTCACCACCCGCGTTTATGCCGGCAACGGCACCGTGCTGGGTGAATATGCCCGCGAACGGCGTATCTTCATTCCCAGCACCTTCATTCCCAAGCTGGTGACGCAGGCTTTCACCAGTGCCGAAGACCGCAATTTCTACAGCCATCCCGGCATTGACCCGTCGGGCATCCTGCGCGCCGCGATCAAGGATGTGTTCAACACCCTGGAGCATCGCCGCTTGGAAGGCGCTTCCACCATCACCCAGCAGGTGGCGAAAAACTTCCTGCTCAATTCCGATGTGAAATTCAGCCGCAAGATCCGCGAAGCGATCCTGGCGATCCGCATTGACGCCACCTATCCCAAGGACAAGATTCTTGAGCTGTACCTCAACGAAATCTATCTGGGCGAGAACAGCTATGGCGTGGCCTCGGCCTCGCTGAATTATTTCGGCAAATCACTCGATGAACTTGATGTCGCGGAAGTGGCCTTCCTGGCCGCTTTGCCCAAGGCGCCGTCCAATTATGATCCGGTGCGCAACAACCGGGGCGCCAAGGATCGCCGCGACTGGGTGATCGGCCAGATGGCCGAGAATGGTTACATCACGGATGCGCAGGCCGAGGCGGCGCAGGCCGAACCGCTGGTGACACAGACCCGCGCGCTGGGCAGCCAGACCGCCGACGTGGATTACTATGTCGAGGAAGTGCGCCGGCTTCTTTACAAGCAATATGGCGTCAAGGCGCTGTATGACGGCGGCCTGCAAGTGCGCGCCTCCCTCGACACGCGGTTGCAGAATTTCGCGGTCAGCGCCTTGCGCTCCGGGCTGGTGCGTTACGATCGCCGTCATGGCTGGCGCGGCGCCAAGCAGCATCTGGATGTTGCGAGCGATTGGCGCACGGGGCTGATCAAGATCGAAGCCATGCCCACCGCCCAGTCCGGCATTGATACCTGGAAGATGGCGGTTGCCCTGAATTACGCGGGCAAGAATATCGCCATCGGCTTCGACGACGGCAAAACCGCGACCCTGACCTATGACGGCTACAAATGGGCCAAGCGCGAACTGAAAAATCAGTCCTGGGGCCCGGCCCCGGCCAATCCGCAGGATGTGGTCAAGCCCGGTGACGTGATCTATGTCGAGCCGATGCTGGCAGCCGATGGCGGCAAGCCCGGCGAATACGGCCTTCGCCAGATTCCCGAAGTGAACGGCGCCATTGTCGCGATGGACCCGCATACCGGCCGCGTGTTGGCGCTGTCGGGCGGCTTCTCCTATGCCTCGTCGCAATTCGACCGGGCCATGCAGGCGCAGCGCCAGCCCGGTTCCTCCTTCAAGCCCTTCGTCTATGCCGCCGCGCTGGACAATGGCTATACGCCGGCCAGCAAGGTGCTGGACGCGCCGTTTGAAATGGATATGGGTCCGGGGCAAGGCATCTGGCGTCCGGAAAATTTCGAACATGAATTCCTCGGCGACACCACTTTGCGCCGCGGCGTTGAACTGTCGCGCAACGTCATGACGGTGCGGCTGGCCAATGATCTGGGCATGGACAAGGTTGTGCCCTATCCGATCCGCTTCGGCGTCTATGACAAGCTGCCGCCGCTGCTCGCCAATTCGCTGGGCGCTTATGAAACCACCTTGCTGCGCATGGTCACGGGCTATAGCGAGTTCGTGAATGGCGGCAAGAAAATCCAGCCTTCGCTGATTGACCGCATCCAGGATCGCAACGGGCGCACCATATGGCGTCACGACACGCGCGATTGCGGCGGCTGCAACGACGCCGCCTGGCATGACCAGCAGGAACCGCTGCTGGCCGACACACGGGCGCAGATCATTGATCCGCGCACCGCCTATCAGATCGTCTCGATCCTGGAAGGCGTGGTCCAGCGCGGCACCGGCCAGTCGGTCAAGGCCGTGGGCAAGCCCATTGCGGGCAAGACCGGCACGTCGTCCGACAGCCGCGACACCTGGTTTGTCGGCTTCTCGCCCGACCTGGCCGCCGGCGTCTATGTCGGCTTCGACGATCCGCGCACCCTGGGCAAGAATCCCAATGGCGAAGATGAGCAGGGCGCCACCGTCGCAGCCCCGATCTTCCGCGATTTCATGAAAGGCGCGCTGGCCGACCAGCCGCCCACCCCGTTCCGCGTGGCGCAAGGCATTGAAGAAGTGCCGGTTGACTGGAAGAGCGGCAATCCCGTTGCCCCCGGCACGCCGGGCGCGGTGCTGGAAGCCTTCAAGGCCGGCACAGCGCCGGGCGAAGCCAATGCGCCGGGCATGGGCGTCGGCGCGGATGACGGCACGCAGACCGTTTCCACGGGTCCCGCCACATCGCTGGGGGGCGCGCCAACCGTTCGCACGGTGCCGGGTGATGTGGGCGAAGGCACGGGCGGACTTTACTGACCTTTACGTTCCGCGTCCCACTCCTTATATCGCTCCCATCATGCGCCCAGAAATCGAACGTTCCGTTGCCGAAATTCAGCAGGCTCTCGCCCTGCTGAGGAGGCATCTTTGACTGGGACAAGTCGCTGCGCCGCCTGGATGAGCTGAACGCCAAGGCCGAAGACCCCGCCATCTGGAACGACCCCATCGCCGCGCAGAAACTGATGCGCGAACGCCAGAAGCTCGACTCGTCGCTGGGTACGGTGCGCAGCCTCGAAAACGAACTGGCCGATGCCGTGGGCTTGATCGAAATGGCGGAAGCGGAAAACGACGCTGCCATGGTGGGTGATGCCGAAAAAGCGATCCTGGCGCTTTCCGCCCGCGCCGAAAAACAGCGGCTGCAATCCATGCTGTCGGGGGAAGCGGACGGCAACGACGCCTATCTGGAAATCCATGCCGGGGCCGGCGGCACCGAAAGCCAGGACTGGGCTTCCATGCTGTTTCGCATGTATACCCGCTGGGCCGAACAGCATGACTATAAATTGCAGCTGATCGAGGAAAGCGAAGGCGAGGCGGCGGGGCTGAAATCGGCCACCATCCGCGTCAATGGCGACAATGCTTATGGCTGGCTGAAATCGGAAGCGGGCGTGCATCGGTTGGTGCGGATTTCGCCCTTCGATTCCGCGGCGCGGCGGCACACATCTTTCACCAGCGTCACCGTCTATCCAGTGATTGACCAGTCCATCAATATCGAGGTGCCGGAAAAAGACGTGCGCATTGACGTCTATCGCGCCAGCGGCGCGGGCGGCCAGCACGTCAACAAGACCGAAAGCGCCGTGCGCATCACGCACATCCCCACCAACATCGCGGTGGCCTGCCAGACCGAGCGTTCGCAGCACCAGAACAAGGCCAATTGCTGGGAGATGCTGAAGGCCAAGCTCTACGAAATCGAATTGCAGAAGAAGAAAGACGAGACCGGCGCCTTTGTCGGCGAGAAAGCCGAGATCGGCTGGGGCCACCAGATCCGGTCCTACGTCCTGCAGCCCTATCAGCTGGTCAAGGACCTGCGCACCGGCGTCGAAAGCCGCACGCCGTCCGATGTGCTGGACGGCGACCTCGACCCCTTCATGGCCGCGGCCCTGGCCCAGGCGGTGGGCGGCAAGCCGAAGGAGAAGATCGAAGACCTGGAATAACTGTCATCCCCGGCGAACGCCGCGCGCAGCGCGGCGTGAGGGAAGGGGAGCCAGGTGCTTCACAAATCTGGAATCGAAATCGTTTGAACGTCTGGATTCCCTTCCCCTTCGCACTGCTGACGCAGCGCTCCGGCCGGGAATGACAAGTAGCGCTCTATTCCGCCGGTGACGGCATCAGCGGCGTCAAGCCGGCCAGGCCGGTGCGCTGTTCCATCGGCTGCTGACTGTTGTGCGACAGCGGCGCGCTTTGCTGGATCGGCTGGGTGCGGATTTCATCGCCCAGCGGATTGTCGCTGTGGCGGCAATTGCCTTCAAAGAAGGCGCCGGCTTCCACGGAAAAGGCTTCGTGCAGGATGTCGCCCTCGACATGGCTGGTGGCGGCCAACTGCACCTTGCGGGCGCGGATGCGGCCGATCACGCGGCCGCGCACGGTAATGTCTTCCGCCAGGATCTCGCCGTGAATTTCAGCTTTCTCGCCGATCACCAGGCCGATGCTGCGGACATCGCCTTCGACCACGCCGTCAATCTGGATATCGCCATTCGACACCAATGTGCCGGTGACGGTCAGATCGGCGCTGATGATGGAGGGCGCGGTGCCGCGCGCGGTGCCGCGCTTTGGCGCTGCCACGGGGGCGAGGGCCAGGGGCGCGTGGGCTGTGGAATCCTTGGGCTTAGAGAACATGGCGACCTGCCTCTATGAAACTGTTCGGATTGCGGACCTTGTCATCATACCACACTTCGTAATGGACATGAGGCCCGGTGCTGCGGCCCGTGGAACCAAGGCGTCCCACCGTGGAACCCTTGCTGACCACAGCGCCAATGGCCACGGTAATCCTGGAAAGGTGACCATAGCGTGTATGAATTCCGAAGCCATGGTCAATTTCCACCATGTTGCCGTAACCGCCACGGTTGCCAGCGAAAACAACCTTGCCTGGCGCGGTGGCAGTGACCGCCGCGCCCCAGGGACCGGCGAAATCGACGCCGGGATGGAAGGCATAATGTCCCGTGAAGGGATCAACCCGCGCCCCAAAGCCGCTGGAGCGATCAAAGGCTGCGCCCGCCACCGGCGTGGTCAGCGGGATATGCGACATTTCGGAAGAGAGATTGTTCAGCTCATCCATCTCCGCGCTGGCGCGCAGATAGGCATCGGTGAATTGCGGATCGGCGCCGTCCATATGCACCTGGTCCAGCGGAATTTCCGGGCCGCCCACGCCGTCATTGGCCTGGGCGCGGTGCAGGAACTGGGTGGGGTTGATGCCGGTGCGCTGGACCACGGCGCGCAGCATGCCGACATCGCCGTTCAGCGCGATTTGCGTCTGTCCCATCATCTGGGTTTCGGCGCTGCCCAATGCGGCCACCCGCGCGGTCTGCGCTGCCAGCGCCTTGAGGGCGGGATGCTGGGCATAGGCCGCCGATATCTGCGTCGGCGAAGGGCCGCGCGGGCTCAGCAACGCCGAAGCGAATTTCTCAATCTTGTTCCAGACGCCATTCAGCTGGCTGGCCTTGCTGGGCTTTTCCACCCGCGGCTGCGGCGCCACCGGCCCCGGCATTACCGACAGGGATGAATCGCCGGCATCGTCGCCCTCGGGCGGAATTCCGGTAAAGCCGACACTGTCGGACGCCACGCCGCTATCCTTGTCCGCAGGTGCGCCCGAAAAGGCCTGGGCGGCGGTGGGGATTTCCGGGCCGTGCGAGCCGATGGACGCTTCCACCTGGGTCTTGCGGTTCAGGAAACCGGAAATGGCATTCTGCTTGGCGGTGAGGGCGTCGGCGGTGGATTTGAATTTGTCTTCGGCGCCGACCAGCGCGCCATTGAGATCATCATAGGAAATCTGCAGATCGGCCAGCCGGTTTTCATAGGCCGACTGCATCTGCTGGAAGCGGTGATCCTTGGCGGCGATGATGCGGTCCTTGAACACCACATTGACGGTGGCGAAGGCCACCCAGCCCAGGAAGATCAGCGCCAGCCCGGCCAGGGTCGCCTGCAAAGAGGGGCCGAAGGTAAAGAACTGCACCCGGCCATCGCTGCGGATATAGATCTGGCGTTCCGGGAAGGTGCGGTGCAGCCAGCTCCAGACGCGCTCCAGGAATGTCTCGTTGGTTTCCTTCGGCGTGCGCAAGGAGGCTCCTCCGCCGGGCATTTCATCCGGGCGGCGCGTGCCGTTCAAGCCGCGCTGCCAGAAAAACGACCTTGAGGTTAATCGCGGGCCAAAAGGTTTAATGCCGGTTTTTTTCTTCACAATGATTTCGCCGCTTCCAGCACGCTTTCGACATGGCCGGGCACCTTGACCTTGTGCCAGGCCTCAGCGATCACGCCCTTGGCATCCACCAGGAAGGTCGCCCGTTCCATGCCCATATATTTGCGGCCATAGAGCATCTTCTCGCCCCACACATCCCAGGCTTGCGCCGTTTGCGTTTCCGGGTCTGAGCCCAGGGCGATCTTCAACTTATGCTTGGTCTTGAATTTCTGGTGGCTGGCCAGGCTGTCCTTGGATACGCCCAGCACGAAAATCCCCAGTTTCTCAAATTTCTTCAGCGCGGCGGTGAAGGCGATGGCTTCCTTGGTGCAGCCGGAGGTGTCGTCCTTGGGATAGAAATAGACGACAAAGGGTTTACCCTTCAGGCTGGCCTTGGAGACCACGCCCGAATCGCTTTCCAGCTTGAAATTGGGGGCCTTGTCGCCCGCCTGCAACGCCATTTGCCCTGTCCGCCAGCCTGAGACGTAACTTAGGCGGCCAAACAAGGCCAAGGCAATGCAAAATTCGTTTGCAAGATGCTGGCTTAACTGCCCTTTTTAAGCCTAACCCATGTCATAATAAGGGTTCCGCTGCCGCTGGAACAGGTCCGTTGAAGCTACCTTTTTCCAATTATATCAAGGCCCACCACATCAGCCATGCCGCCCTCAGCGTCGGCGCAGTGGTTGCTGCCATTGTCTTTTTCGTGGTTGGGGCGGGGGTGCGGCTGTTGATGGGACCGGTGTCGCTGGGCCCCCTGCAGCAGACTTTGGCCGGGGCGATCCAGAACGCCTTGCCCGGCATCTCCCTGCAATATGACAAAGCTGCAATAGAGTGGGACCGCGAACAGGACCGGGTCAATCTGGTGGTGCTGGGCACCCGCATCCTGGACCGTGACGGCAAAGTGGTCGCCACTGCCCCCAAAGCCGATATTGATCTGGCTGCCGCGCCCTTCCTGGCGGGCAAGGTCGCCGTGCGCCGCATCACCCTGGTGGGCGTGTCGCTGCGGCTGGTGCACATGAAGGATGGCGGCGTGCGGCTGGGCGCCGAGGGCGACAAGGCCAACGATGTCTATGCCCGCCTCAACGATCTGATCCAGGCCAAGGGCTCGACATCCTCCTCGCTGAAAAGCTTTGCGGTGCGCGACGCCAATCTCACCTTGTTCGACGAGGTGACGGGCCTGAGCCTGGCCGCGCCGCGCGCCAACCTCTCCATCACCGCGCAGGGCAAGGCCAGCATCGCTGTCAGCGTCAATGCCGATGTCAATCTCGCCAAGGCCGATGGCGGCAAGCCGGCGCATGTGAAGGCCGACATGCTGATGCCCGACGCCGGCCCCATCAGCGGCAGCGCCACCATCAGCCATCTGGATCTCGCCGCGCTGGGCGCCAACGCGCCTTTGTTCCAGCCGCTGCGCAATGTGCCGCTCTCGACCAACCTGTCGGTCACGTTCAACATTGCCCAGGGCGGCCATGTCTCGCAAACCGATTTCGATCTCTCCGCCGATGGCGACCTTCCGTGGCGCCAGCTCAAGAACAAGGCGCTGCATGTGCGCCAGCTGCGGATCAGCGGTCATTATGACGGGCTGAAGAACCATCTGGCGCTGAGCCAGGCGGCGCTGGATGCGGGCGAAACCCAGGTGAGGCTGAAGGGCGGCGCCGAGTTTATCTATGACAGCAAGGGTGCGCTGGACAGCATTGACGCCGATCTTTCGGCTGTCCGTGCCGCGCTCAATCTGCCCGGCGTGCTGCCGGCGCCGGTCAATCTGAACGCGGCGCAGTTTCGCGGCGTCTGGCATAGCGGGCCGCGCAGCCTCGACGTCGTCAAACTTTCACTGGCCGCGCCCGGCTTTGCGCTGGATGCCAAAGGCAATATGCAAATGGGCGAGAACGGCCAGTCGCCCGGCCTGACCATGACCGGCGCGCTGGCGCCGATGCCGCAAGCCACCTTGATGCATTACTGGCCGCTGATGGTGGCGCCCAGCACCCGCGACTGGATCGTCAACAACATCTATGCCGGTAATGTCGGGCAGATCGCTTTTGAAACCCATTTCACGCCCGGCATGATGGATGACGCCGTGTGGCCGGATTCCGCGATGCAATTGTCCTTCCCGGTCAGCGGCGTGGAAGGCAATTATATCCGTGGCCTGACGCATCTGACCGGCGTGGCGGGCAATGCCGTCCTGACCGGCGACACGTTCACCGCCGACTTTACCACCGGACGGGTGGGCAGTTTGGTGGTGAGCAAGGGCCATGCCCTGATCCCGACTTTGCATATTGACGGCACGGTGGGCGTGTTCAGCGCCCATGTGGACGGGCCGCTGCCCGAAGTCATGACCCTGATTGACATGAAGCCGCTGGGCTATCCCACCCGCTTCGGGGTCGATCCGAAACAGACGGCGGGCACGGCGGGTGTCGATATCACCGTCAAGGTGCCGATGCTGGCGAAACTGAAAGTGGATGATGTCGGCATTCTGGTAAATGCGGCGGTGTCGGATTTCGGCGTCACCCTGGGCAAGCTGCGCCTCAGCAATGGCGATGTGGATTTCACGATAGACAACAACACGCTGCATCAGGTGGGCACGGTCAATCTGGCGGACTCAAAGCTGTCGGTGGATTGGGTGGAGGATTTCAAGACCGAAGGCGACATCACCACCAAGCTGAATGTCAAAGGCCAGGTCACGGATGTGGGCCGCGCCGTGCTGGGCATCGGGCTGGCCACCATCCTCACCGGCCCGGTGGGGGTGAACGGCATATTGGAAGGGCATCGCGGCAATTTGCGCACGGCAGACATGCAACTCGACCTCACACCCTCGGCGGTGATGGTGCCGATTGTGCATCTGGGCAAACCGGCGGGGCAGGCGGCCACCGGCCATGTGACGGTCAATTTCGGCGCGGGCGACAATATCGCCGACGAGACCATCCGCATCACCGGCCCGGCACTGTCTGCCTCGGGCAGCGCCAATTTTGACAAGAATGGCGTGCTGACGGTGCTGAATTTTCCCACCGTCAAGATGGGCATGCTCAACGATCTGTCTTTTGTCCTGACCAAACCCCCGCAAGGCGGCGATGCCTATGTCATTCGCGGCCATTCCATGGACGGCTCATTGGTGGGCCGCAACGCCAACGCCAGCCCCGCCAGCAATCCCGGCGTCAATGCCAGTGCGCCCGCGCCGGATGAAACGCCCAGCGGCGCCTTCCAGATTGATGCGCGGCTGGACCGGCTGGCGATGCGCGAAAGTGTCTCCTTTGCGCCTTTTTCCATGCAACTGAGCGGCAGCGGCAATCGCCCCGGCACTTTGGCGCTGGCGGGCACACTCACACAAACAGGCATCAAAACCACCCAGCCCATTACGGCGCAAATCGAAGCGGTGCCAACAGGGCGCAAGCTCACTCTGTCAGCGGGCGATGCCGGCATGTTGATCCGGGGCATGTTCGCCTTTGATTCGCTGCGCGGCGGCAAGATGACATTGCTGGCCAATCTGCCGGGCAAGGCCGGTGACCCGGAAATGACCGGGCCAACGCCTGATTACACCGGCAAACTCGACATCGACAATTTCACCATGGTCAACCAGCCCTTTCTCAGCCGGCTATTCTCTGCCGCTTCGATCACCGGCATGGGCGATCTTCTGGGCGGCAGCGGCATCAGCGTGGATAATCTCGATGTGCCGTTCAGTTCCAAAAACAATGTCATCAGTGTCAAGGATGCCCGCGCGGTTGGCGCCATCGGCATCAGCGCCGACGGGTACATCGACAGGACGCACAACCAGATCGCGCTGAAAGGCTCGATGATTCCCGCCTATGGCCTCAATTCGATGGTCAGCAATATTCCGCTGCTGGGCGATCTGCTGGCGTCGAAAAAAGGCGAGGGCATATTCGGCGTCACTTATTCCGCCACCGGCAATGCCGACCAGCCCAATATTGACGTCAACCCGCTGTCGGCGCTGACCCCCGGCATCCTGCGCCGCATCTTTGAAGGCCATATGCCGACAGCCGCCAATGCGCCATCGAACAATCCGGGCGCGCCCGTCGTGCCGCCCACCGCCACCAGCGCCGCGCCGTCGCAGCAAGCCGCGACACCGGCGCCACTGCCTGCCGATTAGGCCGGCTTCACCAGCACGTGCTTTTTCTTGCCGCTCGACAGCTTGAGCACGCCCTCGCTGTTGAGCGCCGACGCATCCACCGTCAGTTTCGGATCGCTCACCGCCGCATCATTCAGCTTGAGGCCATTGTTGGCGATCAATTTTCGGGCTTCCGAGTTCGATGACGCCAGTCCCGCCGCAACCGCCAAGTTTAATATCCCGTCCGGCAATTTGGCGGTGATGGTGGGCAGGCCCGCCGCACTGGCGCCATCCTCAAACGCACTGCGCGCTGTTTCGGCGGCTTTGTCCGCATTGGCGCGGCCATGCAAAATCGCCGTCGCCTCGGTGGCGAGAATCTTCTTGGCTTCGTTCAACTCCGAGCCCTGCAAGGCTTCCAGCCGCGCGATCTCGTCCAGCTTCATGTCGGTGAACAGGCGCAGGAAGCGGCCGACATCGCCGTCTTCGGTGTTGCGCCAGAACTGCCAGTAATCATAAGGCGACACGCGGTCGGCATTCAGCCACACCGCGCCCGCCGCCGTCTTGCCCATCTTGGCGCCCGAGGCGGTGGTGATCAGCGGCGTGGTCAGGCCGTAAAGCTGCACATTGGCGAGGCGATGGCCCAGATCGATGCCCGACACGACATTGCCCCATTGGTCGGAGCCGGAGCTTTGCAACCGGCAGCCATAGCGCTTGTAGAGTTCGACAAAGTCATAGGCCTGCATGATGGAATAATTGAATTCCAGGAACGACAAAGGCTGTTCGCGGTCCAGCCGCAGCTTGACGCTTTCCATGGTCAGCATGCGGTTGACGGAAAAATGCCGCCCCACTTCGCGCAGGAAGGGAATCCATTCCAGCCTGTCCAGCCATTCGGCATTGTCCACCAGTACGGCATCGGACGGCCCATCGCCGAAGTTCAGCAAATGCTTCACGCCGCCCAGGATCGACTGCTTGTTGGCATTGATCTGATCATTGGTCAGAAGCTGGCGGGTATCGTCCTTGCCGCTGGGATCGCCCGCCTTGGTCGTGCCGCCGCCCATCAACAGGATCGGCTTGTGCCCCGCCTGTTGCAGGCGGCGCAGGGTCATCAACTGCACCAGGCTGCCGATATGCAAAGAGTCGGCGGTGCAGTCAAAGCCGATATAGGCGGTGACCCGCTCCTTGGCGAACATCGCATCCAGTTCGCTGGGGCCAGAGCAGTCATAATAGGCCCCGCGTTCCACAAAGGTGCGGAGGAATTGCGACTGGAATTGCGGCGCGGCGGGCATGTTGTAGTCTCGGCTGAGCGAAGCAGGCGGCATAGCATAAATGTCAGAAATCTTGAAAGTGATCGGCCTGATGAGCGGCACTTCCCTGGACGGGGTGGATGCCGCCCTGCTGGAGACGGACGGCGAAGACATCGCCCGCCCCGGCCCCGGCCTGACCGTTCCCTATGACAAGGAAACCCGCGCCCTCCTGGCCGCCGCGCTGGAATCGGCGCGGAACGTGGCCGAAGGCGCACCCGTGCCCCATTCCATCCGCGATGCCGAACGGCTTTTGACGCAGGCCCATGCCGACGCGGTGCAGGCGCTGTTGCAAAAGACCGGACTGGCAGCAGACCAGATCGCCCTGATCGGCTTTCACGGCCAGACCATCCTGCACCGCCCTGCTCAGCACTGGACCTGGCAGATCGGCGACGGCACTTTGCTGGCGCGGCTGACCGGCATTGATGTGGTCAATGATTTCCGCAGCGCCGATGTGAAGGCAGGCGGCCAGGGCGCACCATTGGTGCCGCTCTATCATGCGGCGCTCGCCCGCAAATCGAAACTCACGCCGCCGCTGGTCTTGGTGAATATCGGCGGCGTGGCGAACGTTACTTATATCAGCGGCGATCTGGTGCTGGCCTTCGACACCGGCCCCGGCAATGCCCCGATCGACGATTGGATGCACACCCATAGCGGCAAGCCCGTGGACGAAGACGGCGCCTTCGCCGCCACGGGCAAGGTGAACGATGCCGCGCTGGACAAGATGCTCGCCACCCCCTTCTTCGACCGCATTCCGCCCAAATCCCTCGACCGCATGGATTTCGGCACCGATGCGGTGAAAGATTTATCGCCCGCCGATGGCGCCGCCACCCTCACGGCCTTTACGGCTGCGTCTATCGCCAAGGCGCGGCAATATTTTCCCGAACCCGCCACCACCTGGATCGTCTGCGGTGGCGGGCGGCACAACAAAACCCTGATGGCGATGCTGAAAGCGCGGGTCAACGCGCCCGTGATCGCGGCGGAAGAGGCCGGCTGGAATGGCGATGCGATGGAAGCCGAAGCCTTCGCCTATCTGGCGATGCGCGCAAAAAAGGGATTGCCGCTGTCGCTGCCCACGACGACGGGCGTCAAACAGCCGATGACGGGCGGCCGGTATCACCGCAAAGCCTGAGGCTTTTACGGCCCCAGCAATTCCTTGCCGGAGAGGCGACCCTGCTGGATCAGCAGCGCGGCAGTGTCGAAAAAGGCCTGATGCTCGATGATCTTGCCATCCTTGAGCTTCCAGTGAATCGCGATCTCCAGATCCACCGTGTTGGCTGTTACCGATTTCCCCTTGGGATCGAAAGACAGGACAGCATCGCACAAGGCCCACACGGTGTCGCCGCTGGCCAGGATTTCCTTGGGCGTGATACGGCGAAACGTATAGTCCATCGCCAGCTGCGACAGCACGGTCAGCAGGCCGGTACGGCCGTGATATTCGCCGCCGAAACGGAAAACACCTTCCTGCCTGGAGGCCGTTTTCCACACAATGTCGTCATGCATGGCGTCGAGCAGCGGCTGCATATCCGATTTTTCAAAACCGGCGGCCACCTTGCGCAACAGTTCTGCGCCGTCCATTTCGCCTCCGATCAACCGGCTCGCAGAGATTGCGGGCTTAACGGCCTTCGCGCGGTTTAGACATCATGTTTGAAACATATTCTTTCACCGTTTCCACCACTTCGGCTTCGCGCTTGTCGAAGAAGTGGTTGGCGCCTTCCACCTTGTCATAGGTGATCTTGATGCCCTTCTGGGCGGTGAGGCGATCGACCAGTTTCTGCACATCGGGCTCCGGCACCACATTGTCCTTGGTGCCGTGCACGATCAGGCCCGAAGCAGGGCATGGGGCGAGGAAGGCAAAGTCATACATGCTGGCCGGCGGGGCGATGGAAACAAAGCCGGTGATTTCCGGGCGGCGCATCAGAAGCTGCATGCCGATCCAGGCGCCGAAGGAAATGCCGCAAACCCAGACATTGGACGGGTTGGGATACAGCGTGTTCATCCAGTCCAGCACGGCGGCAGCGTCGGACAATTCGCCCGAGCCATTGTCGAAGCTGCCCTGGCTGCGGCCCACGCCGCGGAAATTGAAGCGCACGGTGGTGCAGCCCAGCCCGTGGAACATGTGAAACAGGTCATAGACCAGCGGGTTGTTCATCGTGCCGCCGAACTGGGGATGGGGATGCAGCACCAGGGCCATGGGCGCGCCGGGCGCCTTCTGGCGCTGATAACGGGCTTCGATGCGGCCAGCCGAACCGGGGAGAATAATGTCAGGCATTCCTATGGGCTCCAGGGCGGTCGGGTGTGCGGTTTTGGCATAGCGGAAAAGTAGGACTTTCGCCCATATAAAACTGTTTTACTTCAGAGACTTATGGATTAATTGGCGGTATGGGGGCGAATACTTGACCGCATTAGTCGGGAAATCTATATCCTGTCCGCAGGAAATACAGGCGTTTTTCCGGGCGGGCCGCGCTTCTTACACCAACGGCTTCGAACACCCCAAGAAAAATCGCCACATTATATGAGGAGACGGGCCATGCGGTTGAGTACCAAAGGGCGCTATGCGGTGATGGCGATGGCCGACCTGGCCGGAAACGCCCCGGAATCACAATCCGAAGTGAAGCCCGTCGCCCTGGCCGATATCGCCGAGCGGCAGGACATTTCCCTGTCCTATCTGGAACAGCTCTTCGCCAAGCTGCGGCGCGGCGGGCTGGTGACCAGCGTGCGCGGTCCCGGCGGCGGCTATCGCCTGTCGCGTCCCAGCCACGAGCTACGTATTGCTGACATCATCGTGGCAGTGGACGAACCCATGGCTGCCACCCGCTGCAAGCCCGGCAGCTCCAAAGGCTGCACCAAGACGGGCGCGCGCTGCGTCACTCACGATCTGTGGGAAGAGCTGGGTCAGCAGATTCATGTCTTCCTGTCGTCGGTCTCGCTGGCCGATGTGGTGGAGAAGCGGGTGCTGGGCCGCGCCAAGCCCTGCAACGACATGGCCCCTCAGAAGTACGAAGCGGCGGAATGATGCATTACTGCGACCACAACGCGACTTCGCCTTTGCGCCCGTCATGCCGGGATGCGATTGCCCATGCGCTGACCATCAGCGGCAATCCGTCTTCGGTGCATGCGGCGGGCCGGGCGGCGCATGGCGTGGTCGAAGAGGCGCGGGAGCTTGTGGCGAAACTGGTGGGCGCCAAACCCGCCCAGGTGATCTTCACCAGCGGCGCCACGGAATCCAATTCGCTCGCTTTGTCCGGCGCCATCGAAAGCGCGCTGCTGGAAGGCGACAAGCCTGTCCGCATCACCCGCCTGTTTGTCTCCGCCATCGAACATAGTTCGGTGCTGAAGGCCGCCCACCGCCTGGCCGAACGCACCGCCGGCCTCAGGCTTGAAATTCTGCCCGTCACCGCTGACGGCGTGCTGGACACCGAAGCGCTACGCGTAGCGTTGCGCGAAGGCAAAGGCCGCACCCTGGTCGCGGTGATGGCCGCCAACAATGAGACCGGCGTGATCCAGCCCGTGGCGGAAATTTCCCGCCTGTGCCGCGACGCCGGGGCCCTGTTGCTGCTCGATGCGGTGACGGCGGCGGGCAAGATGGATCTGGATTTTGCGCTGTGCGATTACATGACCTTGTCCGCGCACAAGCTGGGTGGCGCGCAAGGGTCCGGCGCGTTGATCGTGGCGGACGGCGTTCCCTTCGCGCCGCAACTGATCGGCGGCGGCCAGCAAAAGGGCCTGCGCGCCGGCACCGAAAATCTCTCCGGCATCGCCAGCTTCGGCGCGGCGGCAAAAGCCGTGATGCATGACACGGAAGAACGCGCCCGCATCGCGGCGCTGCGCGATCATTTCGAAAAGACTTTGAAAGCGGCCATTCCCGGCGCCGTGATCTTCGGCGAAAACGCAACGCGCCTTCCCAGCACCTCCAATGTGGCGTTGCCGGGCCTGTCCGGCGAGAATATCGTCATAGCGCTGGATCTTGACGGGGTGCTGGTCAGTTCCGGCTCGTCCTGTTCCTCGGGCAAGATCACGCCCTCGCATGTGCTGTCGGCCATGGGCGTGGACACTGCGCTGGCGGGCGCCAGCTTGCGCGTCAGCTTCGGCTGGAATTCGGTGGTCGAAGATGCCGATGCGGTGGTCGCGTCGCTGGTCCGTCTCAATCAACGCGCCCATCAACGGGCAGCGGAGTAAGCCATGTCATCCGCCGCCGCAGAAACCAAAGACACCGTCGCCGCGCTGGGCGAAAAGTATAAATACGGTTTCGTCACCGATATCGAGATGACCCGCGCCCCCAAGGGGCTGTCGGAAGACACGGTGCGCTATATTTCCGCCGCCAAGAATGAGCCGGACTGGATGCTGGAATGGCGCCTGGCCGCCTATCGCCGCTGGACCCAGATGAAAGAGCCCGATTGGGCGCGGGTGCATTATCCCAAGATCGATTACCAGAACGCCTATTACTACGCCGCGCCCAAGAACACGCCGCTGAAACAGTCGCTGGATGAAGTCGATCCCAAGCTGCTGGAGACTTACAAGAAGCTGGGCATTCCGCTGCACGAACAGATGGCGCTGGCCGGCGTGGCGGTGGATGCGGTGTTCGATTCTGTTTCCGTCGCCACCACCTTCAAGGCCAAGCTGAACGAAGCTGGCGTGATCTTCTGCCCCTTCAGCGAAGCGGTGCGGGAACATCCGGAACTGGTGAAGAAATATCTCGGCACCGTGGTGCCGGTGACCGACAATTATTTCGCCACCCTGAACTCCGCGGTCTTTTCCGACGGCACCTTTGTCTATGTACCCAAGGGCGTGCGCTGCCCGATGGAGCTGTCCACCTATTTCCGCATCAATGCCAGCGAGACCGGCCAGTTCGAGCGCACCCTGATCGTGGCCGATGAAGGTTCGTACGTCTCCTATCTGGAGGGCTGCACGGCCCCCAAGCGCGATGAGAACCAGCTCCATGCCGCCGTGGTCGAGTTGGTGACCCTGGACGATGCCGAGATCAAATATTCCACGGTACAGAACTGGTATCCCGGCGACGAGAATGGGCTCGGCGGCATCTACAACTTCGTCACCAAGCGTGGCGACTGCCGCGGCGACCGTTCCAAGATCAGCTGGACCCAGGTGGAAACCGGCTCGGCCATTACCTGGAAATATCCGTCCTGCATCCTGCGCGGCGAGGGCAGCGTGGGCGAATTTTATTCCATCGCCATCGCCAATCATTACCAGCAGGCCGATACCGGCACCAAGATGATCCATCTGGGCAAGAACACGCGCAGCCGCATCATCTCCAAGGGAATCAGCGCCGGCAAGGCGCAGAACACCTATCGCGGGCTGGTCAGCATCCATGCCAAGGCGGACGGCGCGCGCAATTTTACGCAATGCGACTCCTTGCTGATGGGCGGCGAATGCGGCGCCCATACCGTGCCCTATATCGAAAGCCGCAACGCCAGCGCGAAGATCGAGCACGAAGCCACGACATCGAAAATCGCCGAAGACCAGCTTTTCTATTGCCAGGCGCGCGGCCTTGGCCCGGAAGAAGCGGTGGCGCTGATCGTCAACGGTTTCTGCAAGGAAGTGCTGCAGCAATTGCCGATGGAATTCGCGGTGGAAGCACAAAAACTGGTTGGCATCTCTCTGGAAGGTTCTGTGGGTTAGTCATGCTTGAGATCAAGAATTTGCACGTATCGGTGGGCGACAAGGAAATCCTCAAGGGGTTGAACCTCAGCATCGCCGCCGGCCAGGTGCACGCCATCATGGGTCCCAACGGTTCGGGCAAATCCACCTTGTCCTATGTGCTGGCGGGCCGCGCCGGTTACGATATTACGCAAGGCTCCATCACCTATAATGGCGAAGACCTGGGCGCCTTGCCGCCGGAAGCCCGCGCCGCCAAGGGGGTGTTCCTGGCGATGCAGTATCCGGTGGAGATTCCCGGCGTCACCACCATCATGTTCCTGAAAAGCGCCCTCAACGCCCAGCGCCGGGCGCGCGGCGAATCCGAACTGGACGCCATCGGTGTGCTCAAGACCGTGCGCCGCAAGGCCGCCGCGCTGAATGTGTCGGAAGAGATGCTCAAGCGTGCCCTCAATGTCGGTTTCTCCGGCGGCGAAAAAAAGCGGCTGGAAATTCTGCAAATGTCGCTGTTCGAGCCCAAGCTGGCGATCCTGGACGAAACCGATTCGGGTCTCGATATCGACGCCCTCAAGCTGGTGGCCGAAGGCGTCAATGTCCTGCGCAGCCCTGAGCGCGCCATGCTGGTGATCACCCATTACCAGCGCCTGCTGGATTACATCGTGCCCGACCGCATCCATGTCCTGGCCAAGGGCCGCATCATTGCCGAAGGCGGCAAGGAGTTGGCGCTGGAACTGGAAGCCAAGGGCTATGACCAGATCGTGAAGGACGCCGCTTGAGCACCTTGGCACTTGGTCTTCCTTTTGCGCGCCGCGAACAGGCCGTTTCGCATTTTCGCAGCGCGGGCATTCCCACGCGCCGGGTCGAGGACTGGAAATATTCCGACCTCGCCAAGGCGCTGGGCGGGACGCCGCTCAGCGAAGAGACTGCATCCTGGAAATTGGGCGCGTTGCCCGCCGGGGTCGAGCTGTTCGATCTGGCCGATGCCAATGCGCCGGATTGGGTGAAAACCCATCTGGGCAGCCTGAAGGAAACCGCCCTCAGCGCCGCCTCCCTAGCCTTTTCCAGCGGCGGCGTGGCGCTGCGCGTCACCGGCGCGGTGGAAGCGCCCGTCAACCTTGAATGTTTCGGCAAGGGCAATCTGCGCGCCTTGATCGTGCTGGAAAAGAATGCGGGGCTGACCCTGGTGGAAAGCGCCAATGGCGATGACCAGCGCAATGTCGGTGTCGAAATCATCCTGGGCGCCAACGCGCAATTGCACCATGTCCGCCTGGCGCGCGCCAATGCCGCGATCCAGATTGAAGAAGTGGCGATGACGGTGGCGCAGGACGCCGTCTATACCGCCCATTATGCCAGCTTCGGCGGCAAGCTCTCCCGCCTGGAACTCGACATCGCGCTGCAAGGCGCGAACGCCCAGGCGCATCTGTCAGGTGTTTGCGTGCTGCATGGTGACAGCCATGCCGACATAACAACCCGCGTCACACATGCCGTCGGCCATACCCAATCCACCCAGCTTTTCAAGAAAGTGGCGGGTGGCAAAAGCCGCGCCGTCTATCAGGGCAAGGTGATCGTCAGCCAGGGCGCCAATGGCGCCGACAGCCGCCAGAACGCCAAGGCGCTGCTGCTGGGCAACCAGGCCGAAGCCGATCTCAAGCCCGAACTGGAAATTTTCGCCGATGACGTCAAATGCGCCCATGGCGCGGCGGTGGGCGACCTGGATGCGGATTCGCTGTTCTATCTGCGCGCCCGCGGCATTCCGGAAGATGACGCCCGAGACCTGCTGATTCATGCGTTTTTGGAAGACGCGATGGCCGGTATCGCGCGCGACGATCTGCGCGATCAGGTGCGTGCGCTAGTGAATGAGGCGCTGGCACAATGACCGCGCAAGGAAAGTTCGTCTCAGGCTTTGATGCTGCCAAGGCGCGGGCGGATTTTCCCATTCTGTCGCGCACGGTGCATGGCCGCCCGCTGATCTATCTCGACAGTGGCGCGTCGGCCCAGAAGCCTTCTGTGGTGCTGGACCGCATGCGCGATTTCGCCGCCACCGACTACGCCAATGTCCATCGCGGTGTGCATTATCTGTCCGGCGCCGCCACCGACGCCTATGAAGCCGCCCGCCGCACCGTGCAGAAATTCCTCAATGCTGCCCGCGAAGACGAGATCGTCTTCACCAAGGGCGGCACTGAAGCGATCAATCTGGTCTCCTATTCCTTCCTCGCCCCCACAATTCAGCCGGGCGATGAAATCGTGCTGTCGGTGATGGAGCATCATTCCAACATCGTCCCCTGGCATTTCCTGCGCGAACGCAATGGCGCGGTCTTGAAATGGGTGGATGTGCGGGACGATGGCAGCCTCGACATCGAAGCGCTGGATGCTGCCATCACCCGCAAGACAAAGCTTGTCGCTATCACCCACATGTCCAATGTCCTGGGCACTGTGACGCCGCTAAAGGAAATCGTCACCCGCGCCCATGCCAAGGGCGTGCCGGTGCTGGCCGATGGCGCCCAGGGCGCCGTGCATGAGATCGTGGATGTGCAGGCGCTGGACGTGGATTTCTATGCCATCACCGGCCACAAGCTGTATGGCCCCACCGGCATCGGCGCGCTTTACGCAAAGAAGAAGCATCTCAAGGCGATGCGCCCGTTTAACGGCGGCGGTGAAATGATCCGCGAAGTCACCCGCGATATCGTCACCTATGCCGATGCCCCGGCGCGCTTCGAGGCTGGTACGCCTGCGATCATCGAAGCCGTGGGGCTGGCGACGGCATTGGATTATCTCAGCAGTTTCGACCGCGCCGCCGTCAAGGCGCACGAACATGACCTTTATAGCTATGCCCGCCAGGCGGTTGGCGAGCTGAACTGGGTCCGGGTGATCGGCGACGCCCCCGGCAAAGGCGCCATACTTTCTTTTGAGGCGGAGGGGATGCATGCGCACGACCTCGCCACCATATTGGACAGGGAAGGCGTGGCGGTGCGGGCCGGGCATCACTGCGCCCAAGTGTTGATGGAGCGGTTCGGCGTGGCCTCGACCACCCGCGCCAGCTTCGGGCTGTACAACAACCGCGCCGATGTGGACACGCTGCTGGCGGGCCTGCACAAGGCGCGGGAGATCTTGGGTTCGTGATGGATAATTCGCTGCGAGAACTTTACCAGGAAGTCATTCTGGACCATTCGCGCCATCCCCGGCATTTCGGGGAATTGGAGAATGCCACCCACAAGGCGGAAGGCTATAACCCGCTGTGCGGCGACAAGGTTCATGTCGCGCTGGTGCTGGACAAGGATAACCGCGTCGCCGACATCAAGTTTACCGGCAAGGGCTGCGCCATCAGCCAGGCATCGGCTTCGATGATGACCGAGATGCTGGCCGGGCGCACTCTGGAAGAAGCGCAGAGTCTGATGGACGGCTTTGTCCATCTGGTGAAGGGCGAAGACGCCCCAGGCCTGTCCGCCGATGACCGCGAACATCTGGATGTGATGGCGGGACTTTCTGAATTTCCCATGCGGGTGAAATGCGCCACCCTGGCCTGGCACACATTCCATAACGCCGTGGAAGAGGGGGCTGCGTCGTGAGCGAACAGGCGCTAGAGCCCGAAGTCCCCCGGACCGAAGTCAACGCGCCCGCGTTGTCGAAGGAAGAGCTGGACGAGTTCACCACCAAGCTGGTGATCGCGCTGAAGACCGTGTTCGACCCGGAAATCCCTGTGGATATTTACGAACTCGGACTTATTTATAAGGTTGATGTTGCCGACAACAAGGATGTCGCGGTGGACATGACCCTGACCGCGCCCAACTGCCCCGTGGCCGGAGAAATGCCCGGCATGGTCAAGTCGGCGCTGGAACTGGTGGATGGCATCGGCGGCGTGACAGTGACCATGACCTTCGATCCGCCCTGGACGCCAGATCGCATGAGCGAAGAAGCCAAACTCGAATTGAACATGTTCTGATGGAAACGCAGATGAACAAACCGGCAAGACGTGAACGCCCCAAGCCCGTACGCCTGACGGATGCTGCCGCAGTGCGCCTGAATGAAATCATGACCGAGGCCCAAGGCAAATATCTGGGCCTGCGCGTCGGCGTCACCAATGGTGGCTGCGCCGGCATGGCCTATACGATGAATTACGCCGAAACCACCGATCCGATGGACGAGGTGATGGAAGATCATGGCGTGAAGATTTTCATTGAGCCCAAGGCCATCCTGTTCCTGATCGGCACCGAACTGGACTTCGAGACCACCAAGCTGGGTTCGCGCTTCACCTTCAAGAACCCGAACCAGACCGCGGCCTGTGGCTGCGGTGAATCGGTTTCCATCACGCCTGCTGCCAGCGCGTAATGGCGGCCAAGGCCGATCTCCACCGCTTCGACGATCTGTTCGCGGAATTTGGCCGCATCGAACTGCGCCGCATGTTCGGCGGCGAGGGCATCTATACCAATGGTCTGATGTTCGGGATCATTGTGGATGACCGCATCTACTTCAAGACTGATGACACAACGCGCGGCGCTTACGTTGCCGAACAATGCGAGCCCTTCACCTACATGAAGGAGGGCAAGCGTATGTCCATGTCCTATTTTGCCATTCCCGAACGCCTGTATGACGAGCCGGAGGAATTGGCCGATTGGGCAAGGGGCGCACATGGTGTTGCTCTCGCCAAGCCCAAAGTGAAAAAGAAAAAGTGACCGCCGCTTCGCCCGCCCGTGTCCGTCTGCCCATCATGATCCCGCTGATTGTGGCAATGGCGTTCCTGATGGAACAGCTCGATTCCACCATCCTCACCACGGCGGTGCCGCAGATCGGGCGCAGCCTGGCAGTTCCGCCGGTGCAGATGAGCCTGGCGGTGGCGGCCTATGTGCTGGCGGTGGCGGTGTTCATTCCCGTCAGCGGCTGGTTCGCCGACCGGTTCGGAGCGCGGCGTGTGTTCGTGGCGGCGCTGGCGGTGTTCACCCTGGGTTCGGCCCTCTGCGGCATGGCGCAGGATTTTTCCATGCTGGTGGCCATGCGGGTGGTGCAGGGGCTGGGCGGGGCGATGATGACGCCGGTGGGGCGGCTGATCTTGCTGCGCAGTTTCCGCCGCGCCGACATGATGACGGCCATGACCTACATGACCTTGCCCGCCATCATGGGGCCGGTGTTCGGGCCGCTACTGGGCGGCGTGATCACCACTTATTTGTCCTGGCGCTGGATCTTTTACGTCAATCTGCCCGTGGGGCTGATCGGCATCGCGCTGGCGCTGCGCTACATCAAGAATGTCCACGACCCGGACGTGAAGAAATTCGACTTTGCCGGTTTTCTGATGGTGGGCTGCGGGCTGGGGCTGTTTCAGTTCGGGCTGGAGAATGTCAGCCGCCCTATCATCTCGGTCTCCACCATTATCCTCACAATCGCCGCCGCGATTGTGCTGCTGCTGTCCTTCGGCATCTATGCACGCAAGAAAAAGGCGCCAGCCGTTGATCTGACCTTGTTCCGCACGCGCTCCTTCCGGGTGGGCACTTTGGCGGGCGGGCTTTGCCGCATCGGGCTGAACGGCGTGCCTTATCTGTTGCCGCTGATGCTGCAACTGGGGTTCGGCCTGTCGCCTATCGCGTCTGGCTCGCTCACCTTTGTTGGGTCGGTGGGGGCGATATTGGTCCGTACACTGATTGCAAGATTGCTGCGCCGTCACGGCTACCGCATTGTGCTGGTGTCCAGCGCCCTGGCCGGTTCCGTCACCTTGGCCACCTTCGCGCTGCTGACGCCGCAGACGCCGCACTGGGTGATCCTGCTGCAGGTCTTTGCCTTTGGCCTGACCCGCTCGACCCAGTTCATGACCTCCAACACGCTGTCTTATTCCGACATGCCCGACAGCCATCTCAGCCGCGCCACCAGCCTGGGCGGGGTGCTGCAGCAATTGTCGGTCAGCTTCGGGGTATCGGTGGCGGCGGTGCTGCTCAGCCTGGTCAGCGCTTCGTCGCATGCCCTGACCACGGCGCGCTTCCACGAAGTCTTCCTGCTGACCGCGATCATCCCGCTGTTGTCGGTGCCGGGCTTTCTGGCCCTGAGCGCCAAGGACGGCATCCGCACCATCACCCCGCAAAAGGCCGTGGCCGAAGCCGAGACGCAGGCTTAAAAATCCCGCAATATCAGCGCCTTACAAGTTTCTGCGATTTCATGGAATAAACCGCGCCGTGGCCGGGTCTGATACCGGTAGCCGCAATGGAAAAGCCTGAGCGAGATGCATGACTGACAGGCGCCGGCGATTTGAAGCGCAGGCGCTGCCGCACCTGGACGCCGCTTACAATCTTGCCCGATGGCTGGCGCGTCCGCCCCTGGACGCCGATGACATTGTGCAGGACGCGGTGCTGCGCGCCTGGCGCGCTTTCGACCAGGTGCGCGGCGAGGACGTCAAGCCCTGGCTGCTGACGATTGTGCGCAATTGTTTTCGCACCGCCGCCGGGCAAGCGGGGCGGGGGCGCGATGTGCCGTTGCCGGAAAGCTTTGAGGCGGAACTGGTGGACAGCGCGCCCGATCCGGAAGCCGTGGCGTTGCAACGCGATTCCGGGCGGCAGCTGGACGGCATGCTGGCGGCACTGGCGCCCGATTTTCGCGAGATTTTGGTCCTGCGGGAGATGGAAGACATGTCGTATGGCGACATCGCCCGGATTTTGGAAATTCCCATTGGCACCGTGATGTCGCGCCTGGCGCGGGCGCGGGCGCAGCTGAAGGAAAACTGGCATCTTGCCGAAGGAGGCCGCCATGTCCTGCAATGAAAGCCTGCTGGTGCAGGCCTATTTCGACGGTGAACTGGACGCCACGGCAGCGCTGGGGGTCGAGAAGCACCTGGAAAGCTGCCAGGACTGCGCGGGCCTGCTGGCCGACCTGGAAGCGTCGCGCAAATTGCTGCGGCAGGACACGCCCTATCACCGGGCGGACGCGGCGCTGCGTCAGGACGTCATGGCCAGCCTGGACCGGGACGAGGGCATCAAAGCTGCCCCGGCCTATACGTCACGCCGCTTTTTGTCCGGCGCGGCCAGCGGCGCCGGTGGCATGGCGCTGGCAGCCCTGCTGGTATTCTTCTTTCTTGCACCGTCCGCCGATCCCTTGGCGGGTGATCTGATGAACGCGCATCAGCGTTCCTTGATGTCGGATCATCTGATTGATGTCGCCTCCAGCGACCGGCACACCGTCAAGCCCTGGTTTGCGGGCCATACCGATGTCTCGCCGCCCGCCGCCGATTTCGCCAAGGAAGGCTATAAGCTGGTGGGCGGCCGCGCCGATTATGTGGATGGCCACCGTGCCGCGGTGGTGGTCTATCGCCACGGCCTGCACATCATCAATGTCTTTGCCTGGGCGGCCAGTGCCGGCAAATTGCTGGGCGAGGTAACCGTGAAGGGTTATCACATCGCCTGCTGGCGCGGCGGCGATCTGGATTATTGCGCCGTCTCCGATACCGGCATGGATGAGTTGCTTGATCTGGTGCGGCTGATCAAGCAGCAATAATTTTGCAAATTATTTTCCGCCGCCGGGAATAAACCGCCCGGCACGCTGGTCATGCACTCGAAACCAACCCCGAGGCCTGCATGCCGGAAGAAATCAACAATTCGCGCCGTGGCGCACTGAAATGTCTCGCCTTTGGCGGGGCGGGCACCCTGTTCGTGCTGTCGGCGGGACTATTGACGCCGGTGGATGTTGCCATGGCCGCCACGAAAAAGGGCGGCGCGGTCAGCGGCACGCCGCTGTTCCTGCAGATCAGCGACACCCATATCGGCTTCAACAAGGAAGCCAATCCCGATGTCGCCGGCACTTTGAAAAGGACGATTGATTTCGTCAATGCCATGCCGGTGAAGCCCGCGCTGACCTTGCACACGGGTGACATCACCCATCTGTCCAAGCCGGAAGAATTCGACCTGGCGCAGCAGCTTCTATCGGGCCTGAACATCACCGAACTGCACACCACGCCCGGCGAACATGACGTCACCGATGGCCCCGGCGCGGAATATTTCACCCGCTTCGGCAAAGCCTCCGGCGGCAAGGGCTATTACAGTTTCGATCATCAGGGCGTGCATTTCATCGCCCTGGTCAATGTCATGAACTTCAAGGCCAATGGCCTGGGCGCGCTGGGCGATGACCAGCTGGCCTGGCTGGAAAATGACCTGAAGGGCCGTTCCGCCAGCACGCCCATCGTGGTGTTCGCCCATATGCCGATGTGGACGATCTATGAACCCTGGGGTTGGGGCACCGGCGATAGCGGCCAGGCCATGTCATACCTGCGCCGCTTTGGTTCGGTGACGGTGCTGAACGGCCATATCCACCAGATCGTGCAACAGGTCGAAGGCAATATCAGCTTCCACACGGCGCGCTCCACCGCCTATCCGCAGCCCGCCGCCGGTGTCGGCCCCGGACCGGGGCCGCTCACCGTGCCGCCCGACCAACTGGCGAAGATGCTGGGCGTCACCAGTATCCGTTTCAACAAACACGCCGCGTCGCTGACCGACGCGACCTTGGCCTAAATAGAGGAATCCCATGATCCGCAACAACTTTCGCGCCGTCCATGCCGTCGCGGCCCTGCTGAAGCTGGCTGCCGTCACCACCACCGGCACCGGCGTTGTACAGGCCCAGACTTCGGTTATGGCCGCCGACGCCAACACCATCGTGATGAAGGATTTCGACTTCACGCCCATGATGATGACGGTCAAGGCGGGCACCACCGTTACCTGGAAAAACCTGGACGGCGAACCCCACACGGTGGTCAGCCCCGATGGTGTCTTTCGCTCCCATGCTTTGGACCAGGGCGACACCTTCACCTTCAAGTTCGATAAGCCCGGCACTTACAAATATATCTGCTCCATCCATCCCAAAATGATGGCGGCGATTATCGTGCAATAGTCGCATGTGGACGCTGCCGGCGCGAATGGGCCGGCAGCGGACATGGTTCACCTGAAAATTGTTACGTCGCGCGTTGCAGCGCGGATGCCAGGGACTGCTGAAAACCGTCTGAGGTGACGGTTGCCGACGACACCATGTCAACGCGGGCGCTCTGGTCCCGGATAGCTTCGCTCCTGAGAATGGGCAAGGCCCAGCCGCTGATCTCCGCCGACCTTCTGCGGTGCGAGGGATACTGCATGAACTGCACATCCGTGAGGGCGCCATTGCGGACAAGGGCCTTGATTTGCACCATGCCCCACTCCGTATCGGCGGCTTCTCCCACATAGTCGCCATCATTGTAACGCGCTTTGCTTTGCGCCGGGGATGCCAAACCGCCCATGGCCAGCAATATCAAAACGGAGCCCATCGCGGACCGAAGTTTTAGGGGGTGGAATGCGGTTGCTGGCATACGCATGATTGATCCTAAAAGTTTGGCGAGGTGCCGATTGCGCGCCCGATTGACGTTATGGATACTCATTTCCACATGAATGGCGGGTGAATGACAAGCCGCCTAACGGATGCACCAGGCACGGATTCCCTCCAGTTTCAGGAAGGACTCCGCGCGCCGGCCCTTGAGCATCGCCAACGTGGCGGTAATGCCGGCCTCGACGCAGCTATAAGCCGCCACGGTCACGGATCGCGGCGCATCCTTGATCGGCCAGCCGGTGCGCGGGTTCAGGATGTGGCTGTAGCGCACGCCATCGCGAAGCAGAAAGCGGCGTGCATCGCCGCTTGTTGCCAGGGCGCCTTCCTTGAGTTGCAGCATGCCGGCCATGCCGCCCTCCTGTTCCACCGATTCAATCGCCACGTTCCAGGCAATGCCGCCGCTGCGCGGGCCGCTCACCCGAAGGTCGCCGCCAAAATTCACCAGCAGGGGCAGTGGCGCGATCGCCATGGCTTCGGCCAGCGCCCGATCCACGGCATATTCCTTGGCCAATCCGCCCAGATCGATTTCCATGCCCGGCGGCAATTTCAGTTCCGGTGGCCGCCATGACACTTTTTGCCAGCCGATTAACGGCAGCAGGTCGAGAATTCTTTGTGCCGCGGGGATTTTGTCCGAACCGTCGAAATGCCAGGCGCGGCGCAATACGCCGGACGTGATGTCGAACAGCCCCTCGCTGGCCTCATGGCATTGCCGGGCGCATTCCAGCAGGCTGGACGTTTCCTCGTCCACCACAAGGCCCAGATGTCCGCCGGAATTTATCCGGCCCACCACACTGTCGGCGCGATAGCGGCTGAATTTGTGTTCGATGCGGAGGGCTTCGGCCTCCACCGCGACGCCGATTTTCTCGGCCAGCGCCGTATCTGCGGTTTCCACGCGCACCTCGCAAGGGGTCGCCATGGCGCGGAAGCTGACGTGATGATCCGGCCCCAGCCGGGTGACGCGACGGGTTGATGCGATATCCGGCGCGCCGTCCACCTAGTGGAAATCCCAGCTATAACCGATGAAGGCAATGGCGGCGCTGGTGCGCGGGAAAAGGTCCTGCTGCTTGAGCTGGCCGATGGCGTCGGCGGGATGGCTGTTGCCGCTTTGGGTGTAATATTCGCCCTTGATGTAGAATTCCGAACGCTTGTTGACGATCCAGCCGAGCTTGGCGCCGAACGTCGTGGCAAAAAAGGCGCCTAGCCTTGTGTCGGAGGTGGCATAGGCGGGTAGGGGCTGGCCGCCCACCAGGTAGCTATGAAAGAAGCTCGCCGCCGACTGGGTATAGTAGCGCGCGCTGGGCTCGACATAAAATGCGCTGCCGAGCTGTAGCCGTTCGGACAGGTCGGCTGTCACCGACTTGATGCCCCAGCTGTCGGTAAAGTAACGCAAGGAAAAGTCGGTGACCGTCGGTCCCAGATCGAGCTTGTTGTCCCAATAGACACTGTGGCTCTGCCGGTTTTGCGGGCGGTTTTCGTAAAGGCTTTGTGTCGGAACGCCGCTGACCGGATCGACCACCGACAGGATGCGGTAGGGATCATTCTGGTATCCCGATTGCCGGTCAAAGGCATAGTTTACCTGGGTAAGCCAATTGCGGCTCATCACCTGGGTCAGGCCGGCGACAAAGCCGAGCTGGGTCTTGTTGCGGCTGGTCAGCGTCTTCCACTGCGCATTCATCGCCGTGAGCGGTGTCGGTATGCCGCCAAAGGGAAAAGAGGAATCGAATTCGGAATTCAGCGTCAGGCTGACGGTGGTATTGTTGGCGTTGAAATTCTGGGAGATATGGGTATTGGCAGAGATGGACTGATAGTCCGATTCCCGCGAATAACCTCCGCCGATCCCCACCTCGGTGATGCCGCCCAGCGGCTGGGACCACGCGCCGTTCAGGGCGCCGCGGTGATCTTCAAAGCCCTTGTCCACCGGCAGCGTGTTGGCCGCGACGGTATACTGGCGGCCCAGCGCGGCGGTGGCCAACTGACCCGGCGTTGGCGGAAGCTGGATGATGGTGCTGCCGCCAGAGGCGCTTGTGACGCTCGTGCTTGAGCCATGGGCCTTGATCGGCGTGACGAAATTCTGCGGCAGGATGGATGGCACCGCGCCGTTCGGGGTTGCGCCCGAGACCGCATCGGCGACCGCACCCATGCTCAGTTGCCGGCCATCGGCGGCATGCATCACGAGGTTCAGGGTGGGCTCGACGGCGCTGACCCGGCTGCCGGCTTCCTTATAGACCAGCAGCGCGGCATCAAGCTGCGAATAGCTGAAGCCCGGCCCGAAATTGTCGTTCCGGGTGCCATAGGCATCATCGTAATAGGATTGGGCTGCCGCCTGTCCCGCCAGCGGGGGCAGTGCCGCCGCCAGCAGGCCGGCCGATATGCGCGCCAGCTTCTGGCGGACCCCGCCACGCTTCTTCAATTGCACCCGCAGCCTCCGCCGGCAAAGCCGCGGCCGCCGCTGGATGCCTCCTTGCTGAAATAGACATGGTCTTCGGCAGCAGTCTGAAGCGGATAGGGATCCACCTGCATTTCATGCCGCGCCATCAGGTCCTTTTCCCAGGGCCGGGGACCCAGCGAAGCGCACCCGGCGAGCAGCAGCGCCATGCCAACGAGCAACAATATCCTGGGCGCCATGCTCAACTTCCACTTCCGATGAGGCTTTCCAGGTGCGCGATATATTCGCCCTCCTGGGCCGGAAAAAATCCGCTATGAACGAAATGCTGCTTGCCGTCCCGCCCGATCAGCACGCTGGTCGGCATGTCCTTGAAATTGAACTCGCCGGCGATTTTCCCGCTGGGATCATAGACGATGCGAAAATCATGCGGCATCTGGCTGAGAAAGGCATCGGCCTGGGAGCGGTCGCGGTCCACATCCACGGCAATGACCACGACGCCCTTGGGCGCATAGGCCTGCTGCACCTGGTTCATCCAGGGAAAGGACAGGCGGCACGGCACGCACCAGGAAGCCCAGAAATCGAGATAGACGACCTTGCCCTTGTAGGCGCTGAGATCCAGTTCCTCGGCGTGGACGGGCAGGGCAAGCGTGAGGCTGAACAAAATGACAGATAACAGGCGAAAGGACATGCGTCGCTATTCCCGGGGATGATATTTGCGGTGAACAAGCCGTAGCACCCGGATGCTGCCGCTACATTACGGCAGTTCGCCTTTTTGGAGATGTTGCGCGTGGCTCGCAGCCGCAAGTCAGGCGGCGGGAAACAGGATTGCCACCTTCAGGCCGGGGTGATTGTCGCCCGCGACGACTTCCGCCGCATGCAGGTCGGCCACCGCCGCCACGATGCTGAGGCCCAGCCCGTTGCCTGCCGTCGTCCGGCTTGTTTCGACCCGGTAGAAGCGCTGAAAAATGCGTTTGCGCTCACCTTGCGGCACGCCGGGACCATCGTCAGACACGTCCAGTTCGATGCCGCCGGGCGTCTTGCGCAGGCTGACGGTAATGCTGGAATCCAGCGGCGTGTGGGTTGAAGCGTTTTCCAGCAGGTTGGCCAGGGAGAGCGTCACCAGTTCCTGGTCGCCATTGATCCACAGATCGGGCGCGATGTGCTGGCGCAATATGTGCCCATCCTCCTCAAAAGCCGGCCCGAACGTGTCGCAGATATCGGCAACCAGGGTGCTGAGGCAAATGTGCTGGAAGCCGCTGCGCCGGCTGCCGCTTTCGATCTGGGCCACGCGCAGGATGGCGCTGAACATGCCCAGGATATCGTCCAGTTCGCCCACGCTCTTGTCTATCACCGCCTGGCATTCCTCGGGCGTCAGCGTCTGCATGCGGGCGGTATCGAGCTGGCGTCGCAGGCGGCCCAGGGGTGTGCGCAGGTCGTGCGCGATGTCGTTGGACAGATGCTTCAGGCTTTCGGTCAGGCTGCTGGTGCGGTCGAGCATGCGGTTCAGCGTCGCCGCCAGCCGGTCGAGATCGTCGGGGGCGCCGCGCCGGGAAACGCGGCGCCTGGTGTCGCCCTCGATGATCGCTTCCAGAGTGCGGGTGATGCCTTCGATGCGTTTGAGAAATTCAGAACTGAGCAGCACGCCGCCCGCGGCCGCCAAGGTGAGGGAGAGCAGAAACACCCAACCAAAAGTTTTCAGGATCACATTGCCGAAATTGGCCACTTGGCCCCAATCATCGCCCACCAGCAGGCACAGCCCGTTGGGCAGCGGCGTTATATAGACGCCAAGCTGCTCCAGTTGGCCCGGGGCTTCGTCGCCATCCGGCGGCCCGTTCAGTGTGGTCCAGCCGCGCGTGCAGGTCACCACCGGCAAATCTCCGAACAAATGCTTGCCCGATGTGTCGTACAGCGTGAAATCGAGCCCGTCGGCCAGCCTTCCACGCTGGCGATCCGAAATGGCGCGCATCACCTGGCGCACGCCGCCCGATTTGTAATCAGCTTCCAGCGCGCTGGATTCGGCAAAAATGCGCGAATGGAATTCGCGGCTGAGTTCCGCCGTTACCGAGAAATAGGTCACCGCCGCCAGCAAGCCGACGGAAATCGCGAAGAGCCCGACATAGGCCGATGCCAGTTTGAAGCTGGCCGATTTAAGCGTCTGCGTTAAGCGCACGAATTGTGTATCCCGATCCGCGCACCGTATGGATCAGGTCGCTTCCGACCTTGGACCTGAGGCGGCTCATATGGGTTTCGACGATATGGGTCTTGGGATCGAAGTGGTAATTCCACACCCCGGCCAGAAGCATGGTTCGGGTGATAATCTGCTCCTGGTGGAGCAGCAGATATTCCAGCAGGGTGAACTCCCGGGGCTGAAGCGTGACGGTTGCGCCGGCACGTGTTACCTTGCGCCGGATACGGTCCAGTTCCAGGTCCCCCAGTCTCAGGACTTGCGGTTCCTGCGACAAGGGCGGACGGCGCAGCAGCGCATTGACGCGCGCCAGCAATTCGGAAAAGGCGAAAGGCTTGGGCAGGTAATCATCGGCGCCGGCATTCAGACCCTCGACCCTGTCATCCAAGCCGCCCAAATTGCTGAGAATGAGAACGGGGCAATGGCTGCCCTTTTCGCGCAATGTCTTGACCAAGGTCAGGCCGTCCAGCCCGGGGAGCATGCGGTCCACGATCATCAGGTCGTAATTGCCCGTATTGGCCATCTCCAGCCCGCGGTCGCCCCGGCTGGCATAATCGATATCATGCCCGCTATCGCGCAGGCCCTTTTGGAGATAGGCGGCCAGCGCATCTTCGTCTTCAACCAGCAGAATATTCATCCGGAATGTGATGCCTTTTCTGCAGAACGCCTGGCGGGCGCGCCCAGGGGAACCGCGCCCGCCGGACGAACGTCAGGCGCGGGTGTTGACGGCTGCACCCATGCCCTGCGGCACTGCGGCCGTTGTTGCGGCGCGGTTGGACGCGCCGACATCGTCGCCATCTCCATCATGGTCCGGGCCAGGGCCTTCTTTTGCTTCCGGCGCCCGCGCGATCGGCATCGCGGGCATCGGGGAGGTTACTGCTGAAATGCTCATTGTGATTGTTCCTTTGCTTTACCACAATCCCGAAGCTACAGCCGAGCTCTTCAACAGCCGTAAAGCCAATGTTGTGATTTTGTATACTGGCGCCTGATGCGGCGCTATTGCGGATCACTCACAGCCCGCATGCTATTTCTCCAGCTTTTTGCGGATTTCCAGCAATTGCTTGCGCCGCGCCGGGCTGACCTTGGGATAGGTCATCTTCAAATCCTTCATCGTGTCGAGCAGGATCTGCGAGACAATCAGTTGAGCGTTTTTCTTGTCATCGGCAGGTACCACATGCCAGGGCGCGTGGCTGCTGCTGGTGGCGCCGAAGCAGGCTTCGTAGGCTTTCATATAGGCCTTCCAGTGCGTGCGTTCCTTCAGATCGTCTTCGCCGAATTTCCAGTTCTTTTCCGGATCGTCAATGCGCGCCAGGAAACGCTTGCGCTGTTCTTCCGGCGACAGATGCAAAAAAAATTTGACGATGCGGGTGCCATTGGCATGGAGGTGCTTTTCCAGCTCCCGGATGGACCGGAAACGGTGCTGCCAGATATCGCCTTTATCGGCCACGCTTTCGCCGGCCAGGATTTCCGGATGCACCCGCACGATCAGAACTTCTTCATAATAGGAGCGGTTGAAGATGCCGATCCGGCCGCGCTCCGGCAGGTCGCGGGTGGTGCGCCACAGAAAGTCATGCTGCAGTTCGATGGCGCTGGGATGCTTGAAGCTGAAGACCTGGCAGCCCTGGGGATTGATGCCGGACATGACATGCTTGATGGCGCTGTCCTTGCCCGCCGCATCCATCGCCTGGAAAATCACCAGCACGGCATTGCGGTTCAGGGCATAGAGCAATTGCTGCTGCGCGCTGAGCTGCGCCACATGTTCTTCCAGCAGGGCGCGGAAATGCTTGGGTGATTTGTAAAGCGGGTCGATCTCGGTGGGCCATCGGCGCAGGTCCACCTTATCGCCTTCTTTCACTGCAAAATTCTTGATTTTGATTTTCATCGCTATTTCCCGGTGAAGCGGGGCGGGCGCTTTTCGCGGAAGGCGATGAGGCCTTCGCGGAAATCTTCGCTCTGGCTGGCCTTGGCCTGGGCCGCCTGTTCCTCCGCCAATTGCTGTTCATAGCCATTTTGCGGGCTGTCCCAGAACAGCTTGCGGGTAAGGGCGAGGGAGCAGGGCCCCTCTGCCAATTTCTGCGCCAGCGCCAGGGCCTGTGCCATCAATTGATCGTCATCGGTCACGGCGTTGATCAGGCCCCATTCCAGGGCTTTTTCGGAGGGCAGTTTTTCCGCCAGCAGCGCCAGTTCGCGCGCCCGCGCCAGCCCGATCAGGCGCGGCAGCAGCCAGGTCGAGCCGCCATCCGGCACCAGGCCGATTTTGGAAAAGCCCTGCTGGAAGAAAGCGGAGCGCGCGGCGACAACAAGATCGCCGCTGAGCGCAAAGCTCATGCCGATGCCCACCGCCGGGCCGTTCACCGCCATAACCACCGGCATGCGGCTATCGCGCAGGCGCCGCAGGAAGGGGTGAAAGACCTGTTCCAGCATCGCCCCGGCATCAATCGGGCCGCTGGCCTGTGCTGTGGTCAGATTGGCCCCGGCGCAAAAGCCCTTGCCCGCGCCCGTGAAAATCAGGGCGCGGAATTTCGCTTCGCTTTCGATGAAATCCAGCGCCGCCATCGCGCCGCGCATCATGGCGGCGGACACAGCATTAAGGATTTCCGGCTGGTTGAGAGTGAGGATGGCGATACCACCCTGCTGCGTCACCAGCACATGATCGAACACCTGAGCCATGCCGCAGCATAACCGCTGTGGAACAGGAAGAAAGAGCCCTGGTTAGGCCGCGGAGCTTTCCATCTTGGCCATGCGGGCGTCATTCTCGCCCAGCACCATGTTGCGGCCATTCTGCTTGGCGCCATAGAGGCAGGCATCGGCCCGGCGGATGACGGCTTCCACCGTGTCGCCAGGGGCGAATTGCGATACCCCGATGGAGATGGTGATGGTGCCCAGCACGTCGCCGGTGGATTTCTTCACCAGCTTGCGGCCCTGCACCGCCAGACGGATCTGGTCGGCGACATTGATGGCGTTGGCCAGGTCGGTGCCGCGCAGGATGACGCCGAACTCTTCGCCGCCATAGCGGGCTGCGGTGTCGCGGCCCTTGAGATTGTCGGACAGGCAGTTCGCCACCAGGCGCAGAACCTGGTCGCCGGTCTGATGGCCCCAGCTATCGTTGAATTTCTTGAAATGGTCGATGTCGCACATCATCAGGGCGACGGTATCGCCTTCGGCCTGCGCCAGCATGGCGCTTTCCATCGCCGCGTCGAACGCCTTGCGGTTGGCGATGTTGGTCAGCGGGTCGGTGAGGCTTTCCTTGCGCACATCGTCCAGCTTGCCGCGCAGTTCGGTGACCTGCTCCGAAGATTTCTGCAATTCGCCTTCCAGCGAACGGGTGCGCGATTCCATCGCCTTGGTGGCGGCGATCAGATCTTCCACCAGCTTGCGCATGTCGTCGGGCGACTGGCTGGCGTCCAACTCGCCGGAGGCGGCGGACAAGGTGTTGGTATAAGCGGTGGCATGGCGGGTGGTGGCCTCCAGCCTTGTCATCACCGAGTCGATCACCTTGCTCATGCCGGTGCCGACAGTGTCCATCGAACGGGCGGCGCGCGCGCCGGACAGGCAGCGCAGGCGCAGATCGGACAATATTTCGGGGGTGAATTGCGTCTTGTGGGCGATCATCGCCGCGATCACCTGGGTGACGGCAGGGTGCTCGCCCGAAGCGAAAGCGTAGAACAGTTCGAAATTTTCGGGCGTCGGAATGACGTCGCATTCACCCATCTGGGCGACCGCGGCCTTGGCGAGCGCTTGTTCCCGATCCGATTTGTACACGGCCATCCCCCAAACAGGCCGCAAACACCACGCGCGGCACGGGCGAGTGTTGCGCCGGGGCCGGTAAAAAATCGTTAAGTTCCGGCCGCAGAAGTACGGTTTCCGCTGGCGTAGCCGTACAAAATCGCGCCGGGAAGTTGGACTTTAATCGGGAATAATTCCCACCAAGGCCAAGCGCACCTACTCTTTAGGCTCAGGCTTCTTTACCGGCACGGGGCGGAACAGGAAGGCGGGAAGCTGGCTCTTGTCCACGGCTTCGGGCTGGGCGGCACGTTCATTGTGCTGACGCTGGCTGCCGCCGCGTTCACGCTTCTCGCCGCGCGGCTGGTCTTGGCGCGGCTGGTCGTTACGCGGGCGCTGTTCCTGGCGCGGGCGTTGCTCCTGACGCGGTTGTTCTTGGCGCGGTTGCTCCTGACGGGGTTCCTGGCGGACCTGTTCCGGTCGGGGCGCATCAGCGATGGCCGGCGAAGGCGCGCTGGTGACAACCGGCGCTTCGCTGGCCTGTGCCGGTTCGATGCCGGCGACCTGGTCGTGGAATTTGCCGCCCGGCGGGCGGCGGTCACGATGCTGCTTGTCCCTGTCGCGTCCGCCGCGGCCACCGCGCTCGCCGCCGCGGCCATGTTCGCGGCCCCCATCGCGTGAAGACTTGCGCTCTTCGCGTACTTCGATGTCCATCATTTCGCGGCTCGGCAGCTTGTTGCCGGTGATCTTTTCGATCGCTTCGAGATATTTTCCGTCGCGCGACGATGCCAGCATGAAGGCGGCGCCGCTGCGCCCTGCGCGGCCGGTGCGGCCGATGCGGTGGACATAATCGTCGGCATGGATCGGCACATCGAAATTGAAGACATGGCTGACGGCGGGAACGTCAAGTCCGCGCGCCGCGACATCGCTGGCGACCAGGATCTTGAGGTCGTTGGCGCGGAAGCGGTCCAGGGTCCTGGTCCGCAGCGATTGGTCCAGATCGCCGTGAATCGGGGCGGCATCGAAGCCGTGCTTGACCAGCGACTTGGCCACCACATCGACATCGCGCTTGCGGTTGCAGAAGACGATGGCGTTTTGCAGGGTCGGTTCGGCTTCGCGGATCAGGCGGCGCAGGGCTTCGCGCTTGGCCCAGTCATTGGCCGGGATCATCACCACTTCCTGGCTGATATTGGTGGCGGTGGTGGCGGGACGCGACACTTCCACACGCGCCGGATTGTGCAAAAACTGGTCGGTGAGGCGCTGGATTTCCGGCGGCATGGTCGCCGAATAGAACAGCGTCTGGCGGGTGAAGGGCAGCTTCTTGCAGATTTCTTCCACGTCCGGGATGAAGCCCATGTCCAGCATGCGGTCGGCTTCGTCAATCACCAGGATATTGACCTGCGACAGCAGAATGCGGCCACGGTTGAAATGGTCCATCAAGCGGCCCGGCGTGGCGATGAGAACATCCACGCCGCGGTCCAGTTTCTTGATCTGCTCGTCCATCGAGGTGCCGCCGATCAGCAGCGCCTGGGTGAGCTTGGAATATTTGCTGTATTTGTCGAAGCTTTCCGCCACCTGGTCGGCCAATTCGCGCGTCGGCTCCAGCACCAAAGCGCGCGGCATGCGGGCCTTGGCGCGGCCGCGGGAGAGCATCTCGATCATCGGCAGGGTGAAGCTGGCAGTCTTGCCGGTGCCGGTCTGGGCAATGCCGATCAAATCGCGGCGCATCAGCACCACCGGAATGCCCTGGGCCTGAATCGGTGTCGGCGTGGTGTAACCGCTGTCGGCCACCGCTTTCAGGATTTCTGGGGAAAGGCCCAAGCCTTCAAAGCCGGGCGCCACTTCAGTCGAAGCAACAGGATTATCAATAACTTCGCTGGTTCCGGCTTCCGCGCCGGAGATCGTAACCTGGGTCGTAGCACGCTCCTGAAAAGGGGCGCTGATGCCGCGCCCAAGTCTGGCAAAGCCCGTATTGGCCGCCGACTCTTGCAGGCCCCAACATAGGAAGAAATGCCGGAAAGTCAATGTTTGCGGGCCAGACAAGCAAACGCCCGGTGGAGGGGGAGCACACCGGGCGAAGCCGAAGGCGAATTAGCTACCCTTGCGGGCCGCCTTCCTGAAAAAGATAACGCCGGCGCGGGATGGCCGTTCCTTGGGAAATGCTGCGATTGACGCGGTTGCGCCCGCGCGCCAGCCTTTGGCCGCGGGAAGGAGTTCCATGGGTAGCATGCTGCGCGTCTGGCTGCTGGGACTGCTCTGCGTGGCGGCATGGGTTTTGGGCAGTTTGGGGCCCCAGCCGGCCCGCGGGCCGGATGCTCCGCCTACGGAATTTTCCGCCGCCCGCGCCGGGACGGTGCTGGCCCGCCTGCTGGGACCGCAGCGGCCCCATCCTGCCGGCAGTGCCGAAAATGCGGCGGTGCATGCGCGCGCGATGACCGAGCTGGCCAGCCTGGGCGTGCCGGCGCGTATCATCAGCGGCCAATCCTGCTTCCATCGCGTCGGCTACATGGCCTGTGCCGTGGTGAGCGACATTGTCGCTGATCCGATTGCTGGTGACGGCAAAGCAATTTTGCTGATGGCGCACCTGGATTCCGTGGCGGCGGGGCCGGGCGCGGCAGATGATTTGTCAGGAGTCGCCACCATCCTGGAAACGGTTCGCGCCCTTAAGGTGGCGGGAACAGCCGGCCATCCCGTGATGTTGCTGTTCACCGATGGGGAAGAAACGGGTCTGCTGGGCGCGCAGCTTTTCCTCAAGGAGGCAGGCCTGCGGGCGCGGGTGGGCGCGGTGATCAATGTCGAGGCGCGGGGTACTTCGGGTCCCAGCTATCTGTTCCAGACCAGCAAGGGCGACGAAAGGCTGGTGGATATTTATGCCCGCAGCGTGGCGCGGCCCGCCACATCGTCGCTGTATGGCGAGATTTACAAATATCTGCCCAATGACACCGACCTGACCCCGTTTCTGGAAGCGGGATTTGCGGGCGCCAATTTCGCGTTTATCGGTGGGTTGGCGGATTATCACACGCCGCTGGACCGGCGCGAAAATCTGTCGTCTGCCTCGCTGCAAAGTCAGGGCGACAATGTGCTGGGCATGGCGCGGGGTTTGGCGCAGGCGGACTTCTCGGCGCTGAAGGGCGGCAATGCGGTGGATCTCGATGTGCTGCGGCTTTGGCTGCCGCGTCTGCCGGCGCGGTTCGCCCCGCCGCTGGCGGTGGGTGCGTGCGCGCTGCTGTTGCTGGCGGGCTGGCTTGGTGCGCGCGGGGGGCCGCGGCCTCGTCCCAAAAGCGCGCTGCGCCAGGTGACGCCATTTCTGTTGCCGCCATTCCTGCTGCTGTGCTGCGTGGGATCGGGCTTTTTGCTGTCGGCACTGGCGGCGTTGATTTCCGGCACCAATGATCCCGCCTTCGCCCATCCGCTGCTTTTGCGCATTGCGCTGGCGGCATCGTGTTGGGGATTTGCCTTGATGATGATGCGCGGCGCAACCGCCACGGCCTGCTGGTTGTGGCTGGCGGCATTTGGCATTGCCGCCGCATTTTTCGCGCCGGGCCTCAGCCCCTATTTCATTTTCCCGGTATGTACCGCGTCGGTGTTGCTGCTGCTGACGCGCGGTGCGGGGCGTGGTGCGGCGCTGCTGGTGTCGGCGATGGCAATGATGATCGTGTGGCTAGGCCTGGCGGCGGGCAGCGAGGCGATCATGGGGCTGGTGGCGCATCCATTGTTCACGGTGCCGGTTGGCCTCACCTTGGTGGCGCTGCTGCCCGTGCTGGCGGCGCAACAGCTTGAGGACGGCGCATGGTTTGCCAGCGTCATTCTTTGCATGCTGGTTTCGCTGGGGGCGACGGTGGCGGCGGGGTTGCAGCCGGCTTACACAGCAGCCGCGCCGCAGCGGCTGAATTTGCGCCATGTCGAGAAGGACGGAAAATCCTGGATGCTGGCCGATCCGGTGGCGCGGCTGCCGGAGGATTTGCGCGCGGCGGCGAATTTTTCGGAGCGTCCCCAGCCGCTGGCGATGTGGCGGGGCTATGTTGCGCAGACCCGAAATGCGGCGTTTCCCGCGCCCTCGGCCAGCATGACGCGCCAGGGCAAGATGCTGACAATTGACCTGCATGGCTCGGACGCGGCGCAGGGCATGTTGTTGCAGCTTGGGGGGCTCGCCGCGATCACCATCGGCGATGTGCGGCAGGTGACCCCTGAGGGGCAGCTGCTTGTTGCCTGTGGCACCGCCGACTGCGCCAGGCTGCACATGGTGCTGGAATTTTCCGGCGCGATGCCGAAAAGCCTGTTGCTGGCGGAAACGCGCACCAACCTGCCGCCCAGTGCGGCGGCAATTGTACAGGCGCGGCCCGATTGGGCGGTGCCGTCCGGGCAGGGGGATATGACCTTGCTGGCGCAGGATTTGGCGATACCGGGTCGCTAGGGATTGCAGCCGGGCTCGCCGCTGCCTACCCTCACCAGGCAAAAGCGGAGGCGTTCATGTTGCGAAAACTGCCGATCGTCCTGGCCCTTCTGACAGCTCTTGTGCTTCCGGCGGCAGCCGCCACCAGCGAGCCCTTTCTCGGCACCTTTGAGCTGGACCTGGCCGCATCCACCATCACGCGTGGCGCGCCGCCCCGCAGCGAGACCATCGTGAACACCGCTGAACCCGGCGGCTTCCGCAGCCTGCTCGCCGTGGTCAATGAAAAATCCACCAGCGTCGAAATCCAGCATTTCAATTTCGGTGACGGTTTCCACCAGACCGAAGGCTCCGATCCCAGGGAGCTTTCCTTCAAGCGCGCCGGCGACAATACCATCGAGCAGGACACGCGCAGAAACGGAAACGTCACCGTCCATCGCCACATCACCTTGTCTGCAGACGGAAAAATCCTGACCTATGTTGCCGATGGCGCCAGCGGCGGCGGACAGAAATACACGGGCGACACCCGCGTCTATCGCAGGCAGTAGAAGCGCCCGTCACACGTCAATGCTGTCCTTGGCGAAGGCGGCATTTTCCTGAATGAACTGGAAGCGCAGTTCGGCCTTCTTGCCCATCAGCTTTTCCACCAGCTCATCGGTGTCGTCGCCCTTGGCCGTTTCCACCTTGATCAGGGTGCGGTGGCCGGGGCGCATGGTGGTTTCCTTGAGCTGCGCCGGCATCATCTCGCCCAGGCCCTTGAAGCGGGAAATATCCACCTTGCTGCTCTTGAACTCGCTTTTGATCAGCCGGTCGCGGTCGGCATCGTCGCGGGCATAGACCGTCTTGGCGCCCTGGGTGAGGCGATACAGCGGCGGCATGGCGAGAAACAGATGTCCCTGCGTAATCAGCTCGGGCATTTCGCGATAGAAAAAGGTCAGCAGCAGGGACGCGATATGGGCGCCATCGACATCGGCGTCGGTCATGATGATGACCCGCTCATAGCGCAAATCGCCGCCCTGGTATTTCGATCCGAGCCCGCAGCCCAGCGCCTGCACCAGGTCGGTCAGTTCCTGGTTCGCCTGCATCTTGCCGGCGCCCGCACTGGCGACATTCAGGATTTTTCCCCGCAGCGGCAGGATCGCCTGGGTGTTGCGGTCGCGCGCCTGCTTGGCGCTGCCGCCCGCGCTGTCACCTTCGACCAGGAAAATCTCGGTGCCTTCGGCGGCATCGCGGGTGCAGTCGGCCAACTTGCCGGGCAGGCGCAGCTTGCGCGTCGCGGCCTTGCGGGAAACTTCTTTTTCCTGGCGGCGGCGCAGGCGCGTTTCGGCTTCTTCAATGACGAAATCGAGCAGCTTGCCCGCGTCGGCGGGGCTTTCCGCCAGCCAGTGATCGAAATGGTCGCGGATCACGGTTTCAACCAGCTTCTGGGCTTCGGGTGACGACAGCTTGTCCTTGGTCTGGCCTTGAAATTCCGGTTCGCGGATGAAGACCGACAGCACGGCGCAGGCGCCCGCCATGACATCATCGGTGGTGATCAGGGCGGTCTTGCGGTTGTTGGCGCGCTCGCCATGGTCGCGCAGCGCCTTGGTCAGCGCGTTGCGCAAGCCCTGTTCATGGGTGCCGCCCTGGGGCGTGGGGATGGTGTTGCAATAGGAGCGGACGAAAGGATCAATCTGCGGCGTCCAGGCCACGGCCCATTCCACCGTGCCGCGCGTGGTGTCTTTCTTGTTGGCAGTACGGCCGGCGAAATCGCGATTGTTGATGGTGTACGACTTGCCCAGCTCGGACTTGAGAAAGTCCAGCAACCCGCCAGGGAATTTCAGCGTCTCTTCGGCGGGGGTTTCATCCGTGATCAGCGAGGGATCGCACGACCAGCGTATTTCCACGCCGCGAAAAAGATAGGCCTTGCTCTTGGCCATGCGGTAAAGCCGCGCCGGGGAAAATTCGACATCGCCGAAAATCTTGGCGTCCGGCTTGAAGCTGGTGATGGTGCCGCGCCGGTTGACCGCGCCCAGATCCTTCAGCTTGCCGACGGCGTGGCCGCGCTCGAAGCGCATCACATGCGCCCGCTTGTCGCGCGCCACATCCACTTCCATCCATTCCGACAGCGCGTTGACGACGGACGCGCCCACGCCGTGCAGGCCGCCGGAGGTTTCATAGGCATTGCCGTCGAATTTGCCGCCGGCATGCAGCGTGGTCATGATGACTTCCAGCGCCGACTTGTTCTTGAATTTGGGATGCGGATCGATGGGAATGCCGCGGCCATTGTCGCGGATGATGAGGACATCGCCCTTCTGCAATTCCATCTCGATGCGGCTGGCATGGCCGGCCACGGCTTCGTCCATCGAATTGTCGAGAATCTCGGACGCCAGGTGATGCAGGGCGGTTATGTCGGTGCCGCCGATATACATGCCGGGGCGGCGGCGCACCGGCTCAAGCCCTTCCAGCACCTCGATGTCCTTGGCGGTATAGGCCTTGGATGCCGCGGAAGAGGTGCTGTCGAACAGATCGGGGGGTTGTTTTGCCATGGTCCTGTCTGCCGGCGAATCGCCGCCGGGCCTGCTGAACTTAGCCATGCGCCTGTCCCGGCGCGAGATTTTCTCGCGGGCGCGCAGGTGGCGATTTTCCGCAAATTAACGCCCGCGCAACATATGGGCCCCGTAAAGCGGGTCTTTCCTCCCTTTTTGGTGAAATGTTTTCAGCACTTCCTTAATGGACGCGGCCCTAGAATTTCGGCTGGGACCCAACCGGGTCAACGGATCTTATCGGTGTATCTTGGATAAGTTTTTGCAGATGATGCGGGTGATGCGCGGCGGTGATGTCCGCGTGCTCAAGGCGCAACTCGACCTCACCGCGCAGTCGGTGCTGGTGACGCGTCTCACCGCGCCGCTCTGGTCGCTGCTGGTCGCGATGCTGTGCTGCAATCTGGTGGGCGTGTTCGGGCATCAAAAGCTGGTTTTGGCCCTGATTTTCCCCGCCATCGTGACCCTGACCTTGGGCGTGTCGTGCAGCGTGGCCGCGCTCTATCTGGGCCGCACCAACCGCATGGCCGGCGATGAGCAGGTCCGCCACTGGTTTTCGCATCTGATGGTGATGGAAGGGGGCGTCTCGCTGGCCTGGGGTTTCATGCCCTGGCTGTTGTGGGAGCCGGGCAATCCGATCAATCACATATTTCTGGGCGCCTGTATTATCGCGGTGATCGCCGGCCTGGTCGTGGCGCGTGGCAGCAACCTGCTGCTGTTTCTGACCAGCCTGCTGCCGATCTCGCTGATGAGCGCCACGCGTTTCGCGATGGGCGGCACGATCCTGGATATCGTCTTCGCTGCCGCCGCGCCTCTGTTCGCCGCCCAGATGTGGTTCACGGGCCGCCCGCTGATGACCCGCATGAATGAAGATGCGAGGCTGCGCTTCCAGGTGGAAGACATGGCGCGCGAACTGGAAGAAACCCGTGACGATGCGCTGCGCAAGCGCTTCGAGGCGGAAGCCGCCAATGCCTCCAAGACCGCCTTCCTGGCCAATATGAGCCATGAGTTGCGCACGCCGCTGAACGCCATTCTGGGCTTTTCGGAAATCATCAGCCAGGAATGTTTCGGCGCCGTGGGCAATGCCCGCTACAAGGATTATGCCGGCGACATCCATTCCTCCGGCGCGCATCTTCTGTCGCTGATCAACGATCTGCTGGACATCGCCAAGATCGAAGCGGGCCGCATGGAAATCTCGCCCAATCCGCTGGATGCCCGCCGTGCCTTCGAAATCGCCCTCAAGCTGATCGGCTTCAAGGCCGCCGAAAAACGCCAGCAGCTTGTGATCCATGTCGAACAAAACGCCCCGCCGCTTTATGCCGATGAGCGCGCCCTGAAACAGATGCTGATCAACCTGGTCTCCAACGCGGTGAAGTTCACCCCGGAGGGCGGCCGCATTGACGTGCTGGCCAGCGCGGCCAAGGGCGGCGGCTTCCAGATCATGGTGCGCGACAATGGCCCCGGCATTCCGCGCGACAAGCTGGCCAGCATCTTCACGCCCTTCAACCAGGTGGACAATCGCTATGACCGCCAGGCAGGCGGCACGGGTCTTGGCCTGGCGCTGGTGCGCGGGTTGGCCGAACTGCATGGCGGCCGCGCCTGGCTGGAAAGTGAACAGGGCGGCGGCTGCAGCGCCTTTATCGTGCTGCCGGGCAAAGAGCCCGACCTGGCGACCGCCGCGGCGTAAATGGAAAAGGCCGGGCGATGCGCCCGGCCTTTTCCTTTTTCCAATCCGAAAAAATCAGACCGAATAGTACATCTTGAACTCGACCGGATGGGGCGTGTGCTCGAAGGCGTACACGTCTTCCATCTTGAGATCGATGTAGGATTCGATGAAGTCGGCGCTGAAGACGCCACCCTTCATCAGGTAGGCATGGTCGGCGGCCAGGTTCTCAAGCGCTTCGCGCAGCGACCCGCAAACCTGCGGCACCTTCTTCAGCTCTTCCGGCGGCAAGGCATAGAGATCCTTGTCCATCGGACCACCCGGATGGATCTTGTTCTCGATCCCGTCCAGGCCCGCCATCAGCATCGCGGCATAGGCGAGGTAGGGGTTTGCGCCCGGATCGGGGAAGCGAACCTCGACGCGCTTGCCGTTGGGCGAGGACGAGAAGGGAATGCGGCAAGAGGCCGACCGGTTGCGGGCCGAATAGGCCAGCAGCACCGGGGCTTCAAAGCCGGGGATCAGGCGCTTGTAGCTGTTGGTCAGCGGGTTGGTGAAGGCATTGAGCGACTTGGCGTGCTTGATGATGCCGCCGATATAGAACAGGCAGGTTTCCGACAGGTCAGCATAGCCCGAACCGGCGAAGAGCGGCTTGCCGGCCTTCCAGATCGACTGGTGCACATGCATGCCCGAACCATTGTCGCCCTTGATCGGCTTGGGCATGAAAGTGGCGGACTTGCCATAGGAATTGGCGACCTGGTGGATCACATACTTGTAGATCTGCATGTAGTCGCCGCACTTGGTCAGCGTGTTGAACTTGAAGCCAAGTTCATGCTGGGCGGTGGCGACTTCGTGGTGATGCTTTTCCGGCTGGATGCCCATGTCCTTCATGATCGCCAGCATTTCGCCGCGCATGTCCTGCTCATGGTCCACCGGGGGGACGGGGAAATAGCCGCCCTTGACGGCGGGGCGATGGCCCAGATTGCCGCCTTCATATTCGGTGCCGGTGTTGTAGGCGCCTTCCTTGGAGTCGACATAATAGAACGCTTTGTTCATTTCGACGCCGAACCGCACATCGTCGAAGATGAAGAATTCGGCTTCGGGGCCGAAATAGGTGGTGTCGCCAACGCCCGACGAATTGACATAGGCCTCGGCGGCCTTGGCGATGGAGCGCGGGCAGCGGGCGTAATTCTGGTTGGTCATCGGCTCCAGCACATCGCAGATCAGGATCAGCGTGGTCTGGGCAAAGAAGGGGTCAATGACCGCGGTTTCGAGATCCGGCTTGAGCAGCATGTCGGACTCGTTGATCGCCTTCCAGCCGGCGATCGACGAACCGTCGAACATGGTGCCGACGTTGAGGAAGTCATCATCAACCAGCAACAGGTCAAAGGTGACATGCTGCCACTTGCCCTTGGGATCGGTGAAGCGAACGTCAACATACTTGACGTCCTTCTCCTTGATCAGCTTGTGAATGTCGGCTGCGGTCGTCGCTTTCTTGTCGGCCATGAGTTCAGTCTTCCCTTCGACAGTTGATGCTTTTTTGGATCAGATTGCGTCCACGCCGGTCTCGCCGGTGCGGATGCGGATTGCGTCTTCCACATTGAGAACGAAAATCTTGCCGTCGCCGATGCGGCCCGTGCGCGCAGCCTTCTGGATCGCCTCGACCGCCGCCTCGACCCGTGTGTCTTCGATCACGATCTCGATTTTCACTTTCGGCAGGAAATCCACGACATATTCGGCGCCGCGATACAGTTCGGTATGGCCTTTCTGGCGGCCGAAACCCTTGGCTTCGGTCACGGTGATGCCCTGTACGCCCACTTCCTGCAGCGCCTCTTTCACTTCGTCCAGCTTGAATGGTTTGATGATGGCTTCGATTTTTTTCATGTGCTCCTCCGCGCGCCGGGATGCCTCCAGCCCCGCGTGCTAATTAACGAATTTGCAGGACTTGTGCCGTTTTTTGGACGAAAAAAATCAAGCGGAATCAATACCTTGAAAAAACTGCGTGATTGGCGGGCAGGTGGAATTGCCTATAAAATAGACGAGTTGCCGGTTTAATAGGCCATTTAAGGCGGGTTTGCATAGAGGATTTGTCAGCCTGGGGGCGGCTCTGCAATGGTGCTGCTATGCCCGCCAATCCCGTCTTTGCCCAGCTTCCCACCAGCATCTTCACCGTGATGAGCGCCCTGGCGGTCAAACACCAGGCCATCAATCTGGGGCAGGGCTTTCCCGACTTGGACGGGCCGCAAAGCGTGCGCGCCGTGGCGGCCAAGGCGCTGATGGACGGCCCCAACCAATATCCCCTGATGCGCGGCGTCATCGAACTGCGCCAGGCGCTGTCGGCGCACGCCGCCAAATTCCACGGTCTCACTTATGACGCAGGGCAGGAAGTGCTGGTCACCTCCGGCGCCACCGAAGCGCTGGCCGCCAGCATTTTCGGTCTGGTGGCGCGGGGCGACGAGATCGTGCTGATCGAACCGCATTACGACGCCTATCGCCCCATCGCGGAGGCCGCAGGCGCGGTGGTGAAAACCATCACCTTGTCGCCGCCCGGCTGGCGGCTGACCAAAGAGGCGCTGGCCGCCGCCATCACGCCCGAAACCCGCGCCATTCTGATGAACACGCCCCTCAATCCGGTGGGCCGGGTGTTCGATGCGGAGGAAATGCAGGCGCTGGCCGACGCCGTGGCCGGGTCGAACGCCGTGGTGATCTGCGATGAGGTCTATGAGCATCTCACCTTTGACGGGCGCAAGCATATCTCGCTGGCAACCTTGCCGGGGATGCGTGACAGGGTTGTGCGGATCGGCTCAGCGGGAAAAATCTTTTCCCTCACCGGCTGGAAAGTCGGCTGGGTGATGGGCCCCCAAGTACTGATTGATGTCATCGCCAATGTGCACCAGTTCCTTACCTTCACCACGCCGGGCGCGCAGCAACTGGGCATTGCCCATGGATTGGAAAAGGAAATGGATTTTCCGCTGGCGCTGACACAGCGTTTGCAAGGCAACCGCGATGCGCTGGCGAAAGGGCTGCAGGAGATCGGTTTTGAAGTATTGCCCAGCGAGGGCACCTATTTCCTGACCGCCCGTATTGACGGCATGACGAACGAAAAAGACCTGGCCTTCTGCGAGCGCATGGTGCGCGAAGCGGGCGTGGCGGCGATCCCGCTTTCGTCTTTCTTCGCCGCGGGCACGCCCGATATTTATGTGCGCTTTGCCTTTTGCAAACAGCGCGGCCTGCTGGACGAAGCGCTGACGCGCCTGAAAGCCAGTTTCCATGGCTGATCTTGCAGCATTGAATGCCGCAGACTTGTCGGCAGGTTTTGCCGCCAAGGAATTTTCGCCGGTCGAGGTGGCCAAGGCGCTGCTGGCGCGGATCGAAAGCCTGGACAAAAGCATCAACGCGTTCTGCCTGCTGGATGCGGACGCTACCCTGACCCAGGCCAAAGCGTCGGAGGTGCGCTGGCAAAAACGCGCGCCGCTGTCGGCGCTGGACGGCGTGCCGGTGGCGATCAAGGACTTGCTGCTGACCAAAGGCTGGCCGACCTTGCGCGGCTCCAAGACGATTGATCCGCAGCAAGCCTGGAATGACGATGCCCCCGCCGTGGCGCGATTGCGCGAAGCCGGCGCGGTGCTGCTGGGCAAGACCACCACGCCGGAATATGGCTGGAAGGGCGTGACGGACTCTCCTTTGACCGGGATCACCCGCAGCCCCTGGGACCTTGGCAAGACGCCGGGCGGATCGTCGGGCGGCAGCGCGGCGGCGCTGGCGGCGCGGCTGGCGCCTTTGGCCATCGGCACCGATGGCGGCGGCTCCATCCGCATCCCCGCCAGTTTTTCCGGCGTGTTCGGCCTGAAGCCGACTTATGGGCGCGTGCCGGCCTTTCCGCCGTCGCCCTTCGGCACCCTGGCGCATATTGGGCCGATGAGCCGCGATGTCACCGGCAGCGCCATGCTGCTGGATGTCATCTCCGGCTTCGATGCCCGCGATCCGTTCGGCCTGCCGCCTGCGGAAAACAGTTTCTCCGCAAAGCTGGATGACGGTGTGCGCGGCAAACGCATCGCCTTCAGCTCAGGCATGGGCTTCGCCAAAAATGTGGATGGCGAAGTGGCGGCGCTGGTGGCGGCAGCAGCCCGCAAATTTGAAAGCCTGGGCGCCGTGGTCGAAGCGGTTGATCCGCCCTTGATGGAAGGCGGCGATCCGCGCGCGGCTTTCCGCATCCTGTGGTGGGCGGGCGCGGGCTTTGCGCTGGGTGAATATCCTGAAGCAAAGAAGGCGCTGCTCGATCCGGGCCTGCGCGCCATGGTGGAGGAGGGCGCCGCCATTCCCCTGCGCCGTTACCAACAAGCCGCGATGGCGCGGGCCAGTTACGCCGGCGCGATGCGGCAATTCATGACGCGGTTCGATTATGTGCTGACGCCTGCCGTGGCAATATCGGCCTTTGCGGTGGACCGCCTGTCGCCGCACGACAATGAAAGCTGGCTGGACTGGACACCCTTCTCGGTGCCGTTCAACCTGACCCAGCAACCGGCGGCCAGCGTGCCCTGCGGTTTTACCCGCGCCGGCCTGCCGGTGGGCTTGCAGATCGCAGGGCGCATGTATGACGATAGCGGCGTGCTGGCGGCGGCGATGGCGTATCAGGCCGCCGCACCCTTTTTCCCGGACGCGCCCAAAGGTTTTGCATGAGTTTTGAAGTCCTCACCGTCGCCCAGATGGCCGCCGCCGACAATTTCGCGGCCATGGCGGGCACGCCGACTTTGACCTTGATGGAAAATGCGGGCCGCGCCGTGGCCGACGCCATCGCCGCGCGTTTCGCGCCTTGCGCCGTCACCGTGTTGTGCGGCCCCGGCAACAATGGCGGCGACGGCTTTGTCGTGGCGCGTCTGCTGGCAGGGCGCGGCTTTGCCGTGCGGGTGGGCGCGTTCGAAGCTTATGCCGGCGACGCCGCCGCCATGGCCGACCGCTGGCAGGGCGCCACCGAAATTCTGTCACCCAAATTGCTGGACGGCGCGGCGCTGGTCGTTGACGGCCTGTTCGGCGCTGGCCTGTCACGGTCTCTCAGCGGCGCGGCACATGACGTGGTGGCCGCGCTGGGCGAAACGCAAATTCCGGTGGTGGCGATTGATCTTCCCAGCGGCGTGGCAGGCGATACGGGCAGGGTGCTGGGCGATACAGCGATCCTCGCCGCGCTCACCGTCACCTTCTTCCGCAAAAAACCGGCGCATCTTCTGTTGCCGGGGCGCGATCTGTGCGGCGAAATCATGGTCGCCGATATCGGCATCACCGATGGCGCGCTGGAGCTGATCCGCCCGATCCTGACAGAAAACACGCCCGCCATGTGGGGCGCTAAATTTCCCTGGCCCAGTGCCGAAGGCCACAAATATGGCCGCGGCCACTGCGTGGTGGTGTCGGGCCCGGCTCCTGCCACCGGCGCGGCGCGCCTTGCGGCACGCGCGGCGCTGCGCGTGGGTGCGGGGCTGGTGAGCGTGGCCTCGCCGCTGGACGCCGTCGCCGTCAATGCCGCGCATCTCACCGCCATCATGATCAAGCCCTTCGACGGCGCGCGCGGGCTGGCCGATCTGTTCGATGACCCGCGCCTTGGCACCGTGGTGATGGGGCCGGGACTGGGCGTGCATGAAGACACGCGCGAACTGGTGGAAACCGCGCTCGCCGGGCCGCCCTGGCGCAGAATCGTACTGGATGCCGATGCGCTGAGCGCGTTCGAGGATGATCCGGGCGCGCTGTTCCGCATCCTGCGCCCCGGCGCGGCCATCCTCACGCCGCATGAAGGCGAGTTCGAGCGCCTTTTTCCCGGTCTGCTGGACAAAAGCGCCAGCAAGCTGGAAGCGGCCCGCACTGCCGCGGCGCGGGCAGGGGCCGTTGTTCTTCTGAAGGGCAGTGACACGGTAATCGCGCGCCCTTCATCTAAAGAAGGGGGTGGCGGCGCCACCATCAACGCCAACGCCCCGCCGACGCTTGCCACTGCCGGATCAGGCGATGTGTTGGCCGGATTGATCGGCGGCCTGTTCGCGCAAGGCATGGAAGCCGGATCGGCTGCCGCCGCCGCCGCGTGGCTGCATGGCGACGCGGCAGGCCGCTTCGGGCCGGGACTAATCGCAGAGGACTTGTCCGAAATCCTGCCGGAAAGCCTGGCGGCGCTGCGGCCCTGACAAACGCCTTCTCGGCGGACGCGATTTTAGCTGACGGGGCATGCCGCCCGCTTCCATCGTCGCCAGCGTGTTCATGGAAAAACGCGTGCTCTGATCGGCCCGCCAAGCTAGAAGGCGTGCGGATGCGGCCGTGGCGAAATTGGTAGACGCAGCAGATTTAGGTTCTGCCGGGCAACCGTGGGGGTTCAAGTCCCTCCGGCCGCACCATTTCCTGGCCGGCATCTGCCGGCAAGGAAATGCCAAGCCCGCCCGCGCGTCAGCGCGCCTTGGGCGGGCGCGGCAGGGCGACAGCCCCGTTTTGCCTCAAGAATCCAAGGGTATGGCCCAATGTTGCGGCCTGTTGCGGCGGACTGGGGAAACGGGTAAATCGGCGAGCCGAAAAGCCAAGAATTCCTTGAAAAACGCAGCGGCGCCGGGTTTTCCGGGTGACGCGCGGGGATCAAGTCCCTCACATATATAAGTAAGGACGTTGCCATGCAGATTACCCAGACGGTTTCCGAAGACCTGCGCCGCCAGTTCACGGTCACGGTTCCCGCCAGCGAACTCGACGCCAGCGTCACCAAAAAGCTGGAAGAGATGAAGGGCCGGGTCAATCTCAAGGGCTTTCGTCCCGGCAAGGCGCCTGTCTCCTTCCTGAAGAAGCAGTATGGCAAGTCGGTGATGGGCGAAGTGGTCCAGGCCGCAGTGGATGAGGGCAGCCAAAAGGCGATCAGCGAAAACAATCTCAAGCCCGCCATCCAGCCGCGCATCGACCCGGTGGGCGATGTGCAGGACGTGGTCGATGGCAAGGCCGACCTCCAGTTCACCATCACGGTGGATTTGATGCCCGATTTCACCACCACCGATGTTTCCAAGCTGACGGTCGAACGCCTGACGGCCGATGTTCCCGACAGCGAAGTGGACGAGGCGCTGGACCGCATCGCCAAGCAGGCGCGCGGCTATACCAACCGCCCCGAAGGCGAGAAGGCCCGCAAAGACGACACGGTTGTGATTGACTATGAAGGCAGCATTGCCGGCGTGCCGTTCGAAGGCGGCAAGGGCGAAGACGCCAACCTGACCTTGGGCTCGGGCCAGTTCATTCCCGGCTTTGAAGAACAGCTCATCGGCGCCAAGACCGGTGACAAGGTGGACGTAAAGGTGCCGTTCCCCGCCGATTATCACGCCGCCGAACTGGCCGGCAAAGACGCGGTGTTCGCCGTGACCGTGAAAGAGGTCAAGGCGCCGGACGACATCACCATTGACGACGCGCTGGCGGAAAAGATCGGCATGCCCGACCTGTCCACCCTGAAAGACCGCATCCGCGACCAGATCAAGGATGACTATACCCGCGCCAGCCGCCTGCACCTGAAGCGCCGCATCCTGGACGCGCTGGATACCGCCCATTCCTTCCCGCTGCCGCCCGCCATGGTCGATAGCGAATTCACCAATATCTGGGCCCAGGTCGAAGCCGAGCTGAAGCGCGAAAACAAGACCGCCGCCGATGAAGGCACCACGGAAGAGGAAATGCGCGAAGAATATCGCCGCATCGCCGAACGCCGGGTGCGTCTGGGTCTGGTGCTGGGCAAGCTGGGCGAGCAGAACGGCATCACCGTGTCCGGCGACGAAGTGCAGCGCGGGATCATGACCCGCGCCCGCCAGTTCCCCGGCCAGGAACAGCAGGTGTTCGAATTCTATTCCAAGAACCCGCAGGCCCAGGCCGAGATCCGCGCCCCCTTGTTTGAAGACAAGGTGGTGGATTTCATCGCCGAGCTGGCCCAGATCACCGATAAGAAGGTGGACAAGGACACCCTGTTCAACGACCCGGATGATATTCCGGAGAGCATCAAGGCTTCCTGATTTGAAGGGGTGAGGAGCGGTTCGCGCTAGCGAACGAAATGGTCCGGCGGACCATTTCGCGCGACGAACGCCCGGAGCGTAAGCGGAGGGCCGGGGGTAATCCGGCCCTTTTCATTTTGGGGTTATTGGCCGGCCATTTTTGGCGATTTTGGATATTGCCGGGTCAGCACTATATTAAGCCCGTGATGGTGTAAGATCGCGCCATCCCATCCGAATCGAAGGCGCCCGATGAGCAATCCCACCGAATATTACAACAACACCCTGATCCCGATGGTGGTCGAGCAGACCGCCCGGGGCGAGCGCTCTTACGACATCTATTCGCGCCTTCTGAAGGAGCGGGTGATTTTCGTCACCGGCCCGATCGAGGATTACGGCGCCAGCGTGATCACCGCCCAATTGCTGTTTCTTGAGGCCGAAAATCCCAAGAAGGAAATCCACATGTACATCAACTCGCCCGGCGGGTTGGTGACGGCGGGCATGGCGATCTACGACACGATGGAATATGTCCGCCCGCCGGTTCAGACTTTCTGCATCGGCCAGGCCGCGTCCGCCGCCTCGTTGCTGCTGTGCGCGGGCAAAAAGGGCGAGCGATATGCCCTGCCCAATGCCCGCATCATGGTGCACCAGCCTTCGGCGTCTTATTACGGGCAGGCCGCCGATATCGCCCGCCATGCCCAGGAAATCGTCAAGATGAAGCACCGGCTGAACGAGATTTACGCCAAGCATACCGGGCAAACGGTCCAGGCCATTGAAAAAATGCTCGACCGCGATACCTATATGACAGCGGAAGAAGCCAAGAATTTCGGGCTGTTAGACCAGGTCATGGTGCGCCGTCCCGAGGGCGAAGCGGCCCCCTGAGGCGCCTGGAACGGCGAAAGTTCCAGCCTTTTCCGTGGTTTGGGTCGCCTTAAACAATTCTTGATCCAGCCGCCACTAACATGGTCGAATGTTGGGTGTGCAGGGTGCTTCGGTGCCTTGATGGTGCAAAGCAGCACGAGGCCCCAGATTAATGTCTGGGCCCAGGTTGCGAACGGGCGGGAACGCCCCCGGTGGAAGGACCGGACAGAAAATGAGTAAGGCCAGCGGCGGCGAGTCCAAGAACACGCTCTACTGCTCTTTCTGCGGAAAGAGCCAGCATGAGGTGCGCAAGCTCATTGCCGGCCCCACCGTTTTCATCTGCGATGAATGCGTCGAACTCTGCATGGAAATCATCCGGGAGGAGAACAAGACCTCCTTCATGAAATCCAAGGAGGGCGTGCCGACGCCGCAGGAAATCTTCAAGGTGCTCGACGATTACGTCGTCGGCCAGCCGCACGCCAAGAAGGTGCTGTCGGTGGCCGTCCACAATCATTACAAGCGGATCAATTCGTCCGGCAAGAATGGCGATGTCGAACTCGCCAAGTCCAACATCATGCTGATCGGCCCCACCGGCTGCGGCAAGACGCTGCTGGCCCAGACCCTGGCGCGCATCCTGGACGTGCCCTTTACGATGGCCGACGCCACCACCCTGACCGAAGCCGGTTATGTCGGCGAAGACGTCGAGAACATCATTCTCAAGCTGCTGCAGGCCGCCGACTATAATGTCGAACGCGCCCAGCGCGGCATCGTCTATATCGACGAAGTCGACAAGATCAGCCGCAAGTCCGACAACCCCTCCATCACCCGCGACGTCTCGGGCGAAGGCGTGCAGCAGGCCCTTCTAAAGATCATGGAAGGCACCGTCGCCTCGGTGCCGCCGCAGGGCGGCCGCAAGCATCCGCAGCAGGAATTCCTGCAGGTGGATACGACCAACATTCTCTTCATCTGCGGCGGCGCTTTTGCCGGCCTGGACAAGATCATCTCGGCCCGCACCTCGGGCACCTCGATGGGCTTCGGCGCCAACGTCAAGTCGGCGGACGAACGCGGCACGGGCGAAATCCTGCGCGAAATCGAGCCGGAAGATTTGCTGAAATTCGGCCTGATCCCGGAATTCATTGGCCGCCTGCCGGTTCTCGCCACCTTGGGCGACCTGCAGGAAACCGCCCTGATCGAAATTCTGACCCGCCCCAAGAACGCGCTGGCCAAGCAGTATCAGCGCATGTTCGAGATGGAAGGCGTCAAGTTGCGCTTCCAGGAAGAGGCGCTGCACTCCATCGCCAAGCGGGCCATCCTGCGCCGTACCGGCGCGCGCGGTCTGCGTTCCATTCTGGAAGGCATTCTGCTGGAAACCATGTTCGAACTTCCCACCCTCAACGGGGTGCAGGAAGTGGTCATCACCGCCGATGTGGTGGATGGCAAGGCGCGGCCCCTGTACACCTACAGTGACAAGGGCCAGCCGCGCGAACAGACGGCTTCGTAAGCGTCTTAGCGGTCACGTTTTCCTGAAAAATGCGAGTTCCCCACGCTTTTCTGCGCGCGGGCGGGAACTTGGACTGGGTAAGCCCTTATCCTGTCTTGAAACCGTTCTTAACCGGCCCCACTTTATTGTATCCGGAGTCGGCCCGTGGGGATCGCCAGGTGGCGGTAAGGGCGGCTCTTTCATAGGCACCGGGCCCAACAGGGACGGTGCGGTTTATCGCCGGCGGGCTGGCCGGCAGGAGCGTTAGCATGGCGGACGAAGTCCCCACCAAGAACGAAGACATCAAAAAGACCGACAGCGCCCCGGTGCTGCCGCTGCGCGACATTGTCGTGTTTCCCCACATGATCGTCCCCCTGTTCGTGGGCCGCGAAAAATCCGTGCGCGCCCTCGAAGAAGTGATGAATGAAGACAAGCAGATTTTGCTGCTGACCCAGAAGGTCGCGGCGGAAGACGATCCGACGTCGGACGGCCTGCACACCATCGGCACCCTGGCCACCGTCCTGCAGCTGCTCAAGCTGCCGGATCAGACCGTGCGCGTGCTGGTGGAAGGCAAGGGCCGCGCCCGTGTCGCCGGCTTCACCGACCGCACCGATTTCTTCCAGGCCAATATCGAGAAGATTGTCGAAGACGCGCCGGCGGCGCGGGAGTCCGAGGCGTTGCTCCGCACCGTCAAGACCAACTTCGAACAGTATATCAAGCTCAACAAGAAGATCCCGTCCGAGACCCTGGCCGCAGTGGCCCAGATCGAGGAACCGGCGCGGCTGGCCGATACCGTCGCGGCGCATCTGTCGGTCAAGATTTCCGACCGCCAGGCATTGCTGGAAACCCTGTCCACCACCGAGCGGCTGGAAAAAGTGCTTCAGCTGATCGAGGCCGAGATCGGCGTGCTGCAGGTCGAACGCAAGATCCGTTCGCGGGTCAAGCGCCAGATGGAAAAGACCCAGCGCGAATATTATCTGAACGAACAGCTCAAGGCGATCCAGAAGGAGCTCGGCGAAGGCGAAGAAGGCCGCGACGAGATGGTCGAACTGGAAGACCGCATCCGCAAGACCAAGCTCTCGAAGGAAGCCCGCGAAAAGGCCGCCGCCGAAGTCAAGAAACTGCGCTCCATGTCACCCATGAGCGCGGAAGCCACGGTCGTGCGCAATTACCTCGACTGGGTGCTGTCCTTGCCGTGGGGCAAGAAGTCCAAGGTCAAGAAGGACATCGATGCCGCCGAAGCGGTCCTCACCGAAGACCATTACGGTCTGGAAAAGGTGAAGGAACGCATCCTGGAATATCTGGCGGTGCAAAGCCGCGTCGGCAAGATCAAGGGTCCGATCCTGTGCCTGGTGGGACCGCCGGGCGTGGGCAAGACCTCGCTGGGCAAATCCATCGCCAAGGCGACGGGCCGCGAATTCGTGCGCATGTCGCTGGGCGGCATGCGGGACGAAGCGGAAATCCGCGGCCATCGCAGGACCTATATCGGCTCCATGCCCGGCAAGATCATCCAGTCCATGAAGAAAGCGAAGACTTCCAATCCGCTGTTCCTGCTGGACGAGATTGACAAGCTGGGCGCCGATTATCGCGGCGATCCGTCTTCGGCATTGCTGGAAGTGCTTGATCCCGAGCAGAACAGCACCTTCAACGACCATTATCTGGAAGTGGATTTCGACCTGTCCGATGTGATGTTCGTCACCACGGCCAACAGCCTGCGCATGCCGCAGCCGCTGATGGACCGGATGGAGATCATCCGCATCCCCGGCTACACCGAGGATGAAAAGGTCGAGATCGCCAAGCGCCATCTGATCCCCAAGGAAATGACGGCGCATGGGCTGAAGGCCGAGGAATGGACCATCACTGATGCCGGTCTGCGCGACTTGATCCGCTATCACAGCCGTGAGGCTGGTGTGCGCAACCTGGAACGCGAAATCGCCAACCTGACGCGCAAGGCGGTCAAGCAGATCATGTCGGCCAAGGCCAAGTCGGTCGAAGTCACGCCGGAGAATCTTGAAACCTTCGCCGGTGTCCGCAAATACCGCTATGGCGAGATCGAAGGCGAAGACCAGGTCGGTGTCGTCACCGGCCTCGCCTGGACCGAAGTGGGCGGCGAAACGCTGACCATTGAAGCCGTGATGCTGCCCGGCAAGGGCCGCTTCCAGGCGACGGGCAAGCTGGGCGATGTGATGAAGGAATCCATCGATGCGGCGCGGTCTTATGTCCGCTCCAAGGCGACGACCTTCGGCATCAAGCCGCCGACCTTCGACAAGGTGGACATCCATGTCCATGTGCCCGAAGGCGCGACCCCGAAAGACGGTCCCTCGGCGGGCCTGGCCATGGCGACGTCTATCGTCTCGGTGCTGACCGGCATTCCCATTCGCCGCGATGTGGCGATGACGGGCGAAGTGACGCTTCGCGGCCGGGCGCTGCCGATCGGCGGACTGAAAGAGAAGCTTCTCGCCGCCTTGCGGGCCGGGATCACCACCGTGATCATCCCCAAGGAGAATGAGAAGGATCTGGCCGAAGTGCCCGACAATGTGAAGAACGGCCTCAAGATCATGCCGGTGTCCAATGTCGGCGAAGTGCTCAAGATCGCCCTGGTGCGCGAACCGGTGGCGATTGACTGGGCTGAGCCGGAAGCCGAAGTCGTTCCGCGCGTGGCGCTGGACGAGGGCGACCCCGACCCGCTGGTCACGCACTGAAAATCCAGGGCCCCGGAGGCAAATCCGGGGCCCTTTTTTTGATCATTTCCAGCAAAAAAAGGCGAAATTCTGCGGTTTTTTGCCTTGGCAAGCGGCAGGAACCGCCCCTAGAGTCCTGCCTTAAGGGAAGAATCGCGAAAAAGGAGCGACCGTGAACAAGAACGATCTCATCCAGAAGCTCGCCGACCATACCGGCCTGGCCAAAAATGACGCGGCCAAGGCGGTGGACGGCGTGTTCGACCTGATCGCGGCGTCGCTCAAGGGCGGGGACGAAGTTCGTCTCACCGGCTTTGGCGTGTTCGTGGTCGCGACACGGGCGGGCGGCAAAGGCCGCAATCCCCAGACCGGCGAAGAAATCACCATCAAGCCCTCCAAGCAGCCGCGCTTCCGGGCCGGCAAGCAACTGAAGGACTCGTTGAATTAATCTGCCGTTTTTCGAATAAAAAGCCGCGCGGGCAACCGCGCGGCTTTTCGTTTATAATGGCGCGTGGGGCAGTTAGCTCAGCGGTAGAGCGCTTCGTTTACACCGAAGTGGCCGGGGGTTCGATCCCCTCACTGCCCACCACCACGCAACCGGAACTTCCGCCCCTCCCAGCCGTTCCCGCTGTGAACCCAGCCAGGATGGCACCCATGAAAACGCTTACAGCCTCGATTTTCGCTCTTTCCCTGCTCACCCCAGTCGCGGCCTATGCCATCGGCGCGGATGTTGAGGTTTTGGGCGTAGGCGTTGGCGCCCATGTCGGCGAGCACGGCGTCGGCGCCGGGGCCCATGTCGGCAATGTCGGCGCAGGCGCGGGCGTGGACAAGCATGGCGTCGCCGCCGGCGGGCATGCCGGCCATGTGGTGGCCACGGGCGCCAGCGTCGGCGACCGGGGCGTGCATACCGGCGCCCATGTGGGACCGGTTGGCGCAGGCGGCGGCGTTGATGGCCATGGTGTCGGCGCGGGTGCGCATGTCGGCGATGCCAGCGCGGGCGCCGGTGTCGGCGATCACTAATTCCCACGGATAAACAGAATCGGCGTTATCGCATCAACTGCGATAATGCCACTTTGTTTTACACCGCAATCAGAACCGCTCTCCCACCATCTCTTCGCTTTTGGCCCAAAGGGCTTTGGCGTGTTCGGAATCCAGCGCATATGGCCGAACGCCGGGGCTGCCCGGGGTGATCAAGCCGTCCGTCACGGGCGACAATTGGCAATTCTCGGAATAACGCCCCCCCACATCATCGGCGGATGCGACGAACCCCGCCCAGACCGATGTTGCCGCGCCTTGCGGGATTGTCTTCCACTGGAAAGGCGGCTGCCCGGCGGCGGCCAGCTGGGCATTGATCTGGGCCACCAATTCGTCCAGTTCGTCCGCCGGCATGTGGCGGCCGAGTTCCGTCCGGATGCCGCCGGGGTGCAAGGCTGCCGCTCGCACGCCACGCGAACGGTGGCGCCGGTCGAACTCCACAGCAAAGAGTATGTTGGCGGTCTTGGAGCGTCCATAGGCGACCATCGGGTCGTAAGGCGTGTGCACGAAATTGGGATCCTCAAGATCCACATCGGAATAGCGATGTCCGGAAGAGGAGACATTCACCAGCCGCCCGCCCGGCGCGATCAGCCCGGCGATGCGATTGACCAGCACGAAATGCCCCAGATGGTTGGTGCCGAATTGGGTTTCGAAGCCATCTTGCGTATGGCCGAAAGGCGTACGCATCACTCCGGCATTGGCGATCACCACATCGAAGGGCCGGGCATCCGCAATCAGCCCGTCGGCGCAGACTCGCACGCTTTTGAGCGAAGCCAGGTCCAGTTCCACCAGCTCCAGGCTGCCGCCATTGGCCGCCTGGGCCCGTACTTCGGATGTGGCGCGCTCCGCCTTGGCAAGGTCGCGCGCCGCGCCGACCACCTGCGCCCCGTGAGCCGCCAGGGCGCGCGCCGTTTCCACGCCCAGCCCGGCGGATACGCCAGTGACCAACACGCGTTTTCCTTTGAGGTCAACGCCCGCAAGCACGTCGTCGGTTGTGGACGTCGCGCCAAATACTGCTCTCATCAAAAACTCCCAATGGTGCGGTGGCAGGGCTGGGGCAGAATGGACCGGAAGCTGAACCATACAGCAAGCGTGCTTCAGGCCGGTGGATATCTCCACCGGCCTGTGCCAACAGAATTAAACCTTATCGTTCAGCGCCGACCGTGCCAGCCGCGGCCGCCGAACCCGAAGCTCAGGCCGATGGCCGGGCCGCCATAATAAGGCCCGCCGTAATAGGGACCATAGGCATAGGGATACGGATAAGGCGCGGCATACGGATACGGGCCCACATCATCGTAATAGCGGCGCGGCGGCGGGGGCAGGTTAGCCGCGCTCTGGCTGCCGCCATCCATGCAATCATAATAGGCCGCGCCATAGTCTTCTTCCGTGCCGCTGCCATTGCCATTGGCGCGGTAGCCGGTTTCGTTCGCTGCCTGGCGCCGGCATTGCAGGTCGCGGCTGGGAGCCGTGTTGCTGCCGGGATTGGGCGAGGCGCTGTTGCCGGCGCTGCCAACCGGCTGGGCCAAGGCGGCGCCCGTGGTGAGCAGAATTGCCGCCAGTATGGTGGGTATTGATTTGCGCATGGTCATTCCCGGTGATTTGGCCGTCGCATGATAATGCTTCTGCGCCCCGCAAGTTTTACCGGCGCGGCTAAAATATTGTTTAGGCCCGGTTTTCCGCCTGGTTGACGCTGGCAGCACGCTTTTGCGGGTGGGGCGTTATAGTGTAGGCGCAGTCTGCGCCGCCAAGGAGACGCCCCAATGCCCCATCGTTCCATTCTGATTCTCGGTCTGACCTTGCTGACGGGCGCATCCGCGCTGGCGCAGCCTTATCCCGGCGACCGCTATGACGACCGGGGTCCGCCGCCGCCGCCGGACCGCTACGCCCTCGACATGTATTGCCGCCACGAAGCGGCGCGCAGCACCGGCTATGTCACGCCGGAACAGGCGGCGCGCCGGGCGCAGACCAATGGCTCGGTGGGCGGTTTGCTGGGTGGCGCGGCCTTGGGCGCCATCCTGGGCGGGCGCAATGCCGGTACGGGCGCTGCCATCGGGGCAGGCGCCGGCCTGCTCGCCGGATCGGCAGTGGGCGCCAGCAATGCTGACCGAGCCGCCCGCCGGGTCGAACGCCGGTATGACGATGCCTATTATGATTGCCTGGATGCCAACCGCGCGCCGCCGCCCGGTTATGCGCCCGGTCCCAATGACGGCCCGCCGCCGCCAGCGCCGCCGCCGCGCGGCCAGTATAACGACCAGGACAATGACGAACCGCCGCCGCCTCCGCCGCGTGACCGCTATTAAAGGCTGAAACGAAAAAAAAGGCGCCCGCTGTGAAGCGGACGCCCTTTTTTCTGAAGCGCTGTTGTTACTTCGGCTTATAGACGACCACGGCCTTCTGGCCGACTTCGGCGTCATAGACCACGCCATCCTTGTCGGCATAAACGCCTTCGCCGTTGGTGGTGGTGATCTTTTCCTGGTCCTGGTCCTTGTCGTCGGGGATATAGGCGACCACCTGGCCGGTCTCGGCGCTGCCGATGCGCACGCCGCGCCCGAAGCCCGGATTGTGGCCATAGCCCTGATGCGCATGCGACTCGGAGTCGGAGACGTACAGGTTGTTCTTGCCATCCACATAGCAGCCGCTGGGACGGCCGAATTGGCTCCAGGCCAGCAGGAATTTGCCGTTCTTGTCGAACTTCTCGATGCGGTTGTTGCTGCGGTCGCCGACGAACACGTTGCCGTGGGTGTCGATGCCAAAGCAATGCGGGTTCTGGAACTGGCCGTCGCCCGAACCATGGCCGCCCCAGGCAGTGAGGAACTTGCCATGGCTGTCGAACTTCGACACCCGGGCATTGCCGGTGGTGGGCGTCTGGTTCTTGTTGGTGAAGCCGGCGGGCTGGGCGACGTCGGCGCTATGGCCATCCGCGACATAGATCGAACCGTCCGGACCCACCGCCACCGCATTGGGTTCATGGAAATGGGTGTAATCGTTGCCCGCGACACCCGGCGTGCCCAGGGTCATCAGCACTTTGCCGCTGGGGCTGAACTTGATCACATCATCGCCGATCTTGCCGTTGTTATGATTGTCGGCAATCCAGATATCGTCGTGCTTGTCGATGAACAATCCGTGCGGGAAGAGCAGCTTGCCCTTGCCGAACGACTTGATGAATTTGCCGTCCTTGCTGAATTCCATCACCGGATCAAGCGGGCTGCCTTCGCAATTGTTGGCGCCGCAGCGTTCCACGATCCAGATATTGCCCTTGCTGTCGCCGGAGATGGTGCTGGTCGAGCCCATGTGGCGGCCGTCCGGCAACTGGAAATAGCCCTTATGCTCGGTATAGGGCATGGGATAGGAATTGTTATTGGTGGCCTGCGCCAGTGCGGCCGGAATGAACAGCGCCATGGCAGTTGCCAGCAGCACGCTACGCGATGCGAATTTCATGATTTCTCTCCCCCTTTGCGGGCCTGTGTGGAATGGCCGCTTCGGGTAGAAGGTTAGCAGCCTTTTTTGGGCCCGTCAGTGGCGGTTTGGCCATGCTGCGGTGCCGTTCTGCGGCTTAGACCTTGTGCAGTTCGGGCTTTTTGGACAGCGCCACCAGCATTTCGTGGCTCAAAGTCTCGCCGGCATCGGTGCGGCCGCCCAGCTTGATCACGGCGGTGGATTGCTGCACCTCGGAAAGCCGCGTCCAGCGCCGCACGCATTGGGCCAGCGAACCGGAGCAGTAAACATGCATATCGGACGTCAGCGATGCTTCAACATACCAGGATGTGTCATTCATGATGGGTTTGTAGCCTCAAGCGCCGGCAAAGCCAATCGCGCAAAAGTTAAAGCCAGTGGTGCAATTTCAGCGTCGCGATCAGCGCCGGCGCAATCATCGCCAGCCCGCGCAGTTCATTCAGCACGAGAAAGGTCAGCACAGACCGGCTGAGGCGCAGTTTCATCGGCAAAGTTCCGTAAAACATCAGGGCGGCATGCTAACATCATTGCCGGCGTTTGTGATGTGGGCATGCTGAAAATTCCATTGCCGCAATATGGACAATGCCGCTTCCAGCGCCTGGCGGACGGTTCCCGCGGCAATGGCATCGCGCATTTGTTCCGTATTCAAAAGTACGGTGGCCGCCTGATGGCCGCGCGGCCCGGGCAGGGACAGGAACAGCGGTACCGAATTCATCACTCCGGTCACCACGAAATCCTGGAAATATCTCTGCCGCACGATCTTCAGCGGATTGCCCACCAGCATCAATCCGATGCCGGTGGCGAAATTGAAACTCTCCGGAATGCCCTCAGTCTCGATCTGGGGCAGCACGCCCGAGCGGTCAGGCCGCCATTCGTCGCCGAAAATCTCCACCGTGCGCCAGGCGCAGAAAAAGCCGCGGCAGACCGGCGGCCGGGTTTCATAAATGGCGCAGCCGCCACCCAGGCAGTGACGGCAGGCGGCGCCGGAGACTTTCTGGATTTCCGGCTTGTCTATGCTGGGCGCGATGCAGCAGACGGTGCACTCATCGCAGCCGCGTCCCGGAACCAGGGTCATGCCATCCCACATGACGGCAAGATGGCATAAGCGCCGCCGCCCACAAGACCAATATCTAAGGGCGCTTTTTTGCCGCTGCCTTTGCAGGGGACAGGGGCGCGGCATAAGGGCCTTCGCCATACAGCACCGCGGTCACGGTTTTGCCATCGGCAATGGCGCCAATCCGCACATCGCTGTCGCCGGTAAAGGCTGCCGGCCCTGGCCGGGCGCCATTCACCGCCAGGATGAATGACGTCAGCTCGACATAGGTTTGCCGCGGCAGCATGCCGGCAAAGTTGAGCGGCATGTTGCCGGAGACAAAGCGGAACAATTGCCCGGGGGATTTGTTCAACCAGTCTTCCTGGAAATTTTCGCCGGTGAGGGCCGGGGCGCCGCCGCCACCGCCGCCATTCATGGTGACGCCGTGACAGTTTGTGCAATTCACCAGAAAGGCGCGGCGACCGGCCACCGCCTGTTCCAGGGTAAAGGGGCTGGCCGCCTGCTGCGCCAGGGCCATGGCCGTGGTGGACAGCAGGATGATGGCGGGCAGGAGAATTCTCACTTCAGTCCTGCCTGGCTGCGATCAGCGCGGTGTGGCGTCAAAGGCGATGCTGGTGCGCGTCTCGCCCTGAAAGGGAATGGTGCCGTGCCACATGTAAGAGGGAAACAGCACCAGCCGTCCGGGCACCGGCTGGATGGTCCGGCGCGGCTTCAGGCCCAGGTCAAAGGCCGGCTCGCCAAATTTAATCCAGCCTTCCTGGGCTTTGGTGTCCTTCGCCGCGTTGGGCACATCCACATAGTAAGCCGAGCTGATCCAGCCCTGACCATGGATGTGATTGACGTGATATCCGGATTCCTTGAGGCGTGACGACCAGGACCCCTCATAGCGGAAGCCCTGGCCCCGCCGTCCCCGAAAGGGATGGGCGGCATCCGGCTTAAGCCCGGCAATATAGCGGGTCATCGCACCATCCATGCGCTGGCGCAGCTTTTCCACCAGCGGATAGCGGGCGCTGAAAAACCGGCCATAGGTCTGGCTGCCGCTGCGCAGGCTTTGAATCTCGTCTCTATACCGGGCCTTGTGCAGGGTGGAGAGAAATTCGTTCAGTTCGGCATTGAACGCCGCCATGTCGGAAAAGCCTTCCGGCGTTTCCAGATCGAAGGACTGGATCAGCTCGTCATAGCCGTTCAGCGTTTCGTGGCGCTCATCGTCCATCAGCCGCCAGGCAGATCCCAGCAGGGCCAGCATCAACTGATCGTGCGGCGTGGCGGCCAAAACCTTTTCCGCCATCGCCGCCGCCTTTTGCGGATCGCGGCCGCGCAGCGCCGCAGCGGCGATGCCGCTCTCCAGCGCCGGGTTGCCGGGCAGGCGGGCCAGCGCCTTTTCCAGACCAGCCACCGCTTCGGCATGGCGGCCCAGCTTGCTCAGCCCTTCGGCGAGGCCGTTGGCGGCCATGATATTGTCCGGTTCGGCGGCCAGCAGGCGGGCATAAATTTCCTGGGCTTCTTCATCGCGCCCGGCGGTCACAAGCAGGCTCGCCTTGCTCAATTGCAGGTCTGTGGTCTGCGGTGCGCCGTCGAAGGAGGTGAGGAATTTCTTCTCCTTCTTCTCGCCATGCAGCAGCCTGTTATACGACAGATGCGCCTGCGCATTGCCCGGATCGCGCCGCACCATCTCCTGCAGCATGGTTTCGGCTTCCTCTATCCGCGACAGTTCGACCAGGATATTGGCGCGGTTGAAATCCATTCCCGCGCTGCCTTCCGGATCGAAGCTGCGGACCTTGGTGAAATTCTCCAGCGCCGCTTCGCGCTTGCCCAGTTCAAGCTGGGCCAGTCCCAAATGATAAGCGAAGGCGGCCCGGAGCGCGTTCTCCAGCGCCTCGGCCAGGCCCTGCGCCAGCACGATCTCGGCCTCCGCCGCGCGCTCGGAGCCATTGAGCAGTGTGCCCAGCGACAGCTTGGCGAAGGTATGTTTGGGTTGCAGCGCCAAAACCTTGCGCAGGGATTGTTCCGTGCCCGCAATATTGCCCATGCGCCCCTGCACTCCGGCCAGGGTGCTCCAGGCTTCGGGATAACCGGGCAAAGCCTGCGCCGCGGCTTCCAGCGTCTTTGCCGCTTCGGCGTCACGCCCCAGCAACGCCAGCAACTTGCCGTAATTGAACAGCATCTGCGGCTGGCCCGGCTGCAGCGCCAAAGCGCGGCCCAGCAATTCTGCGGCTTCTTCCAGGCGATTCTGCCGGGCGCGTATCATCCCCAGCAGATGCAAGGCGCCGGAATGGTTGCCGCGCCCCAGCACAGATTGTGCGGCGCGTTCGGCGCCGGCGAGGTCGCCGTTGTTCAGCAGGGCGATTCCCTGATCAATTTCGGCAGAGGGCTTGGCGGTGTGTGTGCTCATCGCGGCTGTATAGAACAAATGAGAGTTCCCGCCAAAATGTGCGGGCGGAACGTAAAAACCGTACCGTTTCAACCACGTGAAATGTTTGATGCGGGAACTGCGCGCCCTATATGCAACAGGATATGACTGTTTTGCGCAGTTTTTGCGACAAGCATGGCGCCGGCGTTACCGCGATGCATATGCTGCAGAGCAACATAGATGTGCGATGTGTCATCGCCGGAAAGCGCCTCTTTGAAAAACCTGTCTGCCGCCCTTCTCGCAAGCGTCTCGCTCTGCGCCTTCGCCACAACCGCCTATGCCCAGGTTGAAGCCGACACCAACATCGAAACGGTGGTCGTCACCGGCAGCCGCGCGGCCCCCCGCGCGCAGCTCGATACCCTGGCGCCGGTTGATGTGATCTCGACCTTGCAGATTTCCCACATGGGCACCACCGACCTGGCCGACGCCTTGTCCCAGGCGCTGCCCTCGCTGAATTTCACCCATCCCGCTGTGGCCGACGGCACCGACAGCCTGCGCCCCGCCACCCTGCGCGGCATGTCGCCGGACCAGACGCTTGTGCTGATCAATTCCAAGCGCGCGCACACCTCGTCGCTGGTCAATCTGAACGGCTCGCTGGGCTATGGCTCCGCGGCGATGGACTTGAACACCATTCCCAGTGCCGCGCTCGCCAATGTCGAAGTGCTGCGCGACGGCGCGGCGGCCCAATATGGCTCCGACGCCATCGCCGGCGTCATCAATCTGCGCCTGCGCGAAGCCAAGGAAGGCGGCGCCTTCACCGTCACCGCCGGCGCCTATGACACCGATCCCAGCTACAATCTGGGCGGCGCACCCACGCCGCCGGCTGGTGTCACCCTGCCGAAAACGCGCCACCTGGACGACGGCTCCACCATCACCATTTCAGGCTGGAAAGGCATTGATCTGGGCCAGGGCTTTGTCACCCTCACGGCGGAATATAAGAACCAGGAGCACACCACTCGCGCCGGCCCCGACCCGCGCCAGCAATACGCGCCCCTCGCAAGCGGCGCGCTGGATCCGCGCGAACTCACCTTCAACCGCTTCGACAATTGGTATGGCGACCCGAAGATGCAGCAATACACGCTGTATCTGAATTCGGGCTACGATCTGGCCGACAATCTGCATCTCTATGCCTTTGGCGGTTACCAGTTCCGCAACGCCGTCTCGGCGGCCAATTGGCGCCGTCCCGATCAGGAAACCATCGTCAACCCGGCCACCAATCTTCTGGCGGTTTATCCCAACGGCTTCCTGCCCAAGATCGGCAGCAAGATCGAAGACGCCACCGCAGCCGTTGGCATCAAGGGCCTGAACGATGGCTGGGCCTGGGATACCAGCTTCACCTATGGCTATAACGGCTATCGCTTCAACACGCTGAACTCGATCAACGTGTCGCTCGGCCCGACGAGCCCCACCAATTTCTATTCCGGTGGTCCGCGTTATGACCAGGGCGTGTGGAACCTGGACATCACCCGTCCGCTCGACATTCTGGGCATGCAGGACACGACCTTGGCCTTCGGCGGTGAAGTGCGCTTCGAGGACTATAAGATCAGCGCCGGCGACCCGGCTTCGTTTGCCCAGGGCAGCTATGTCACGCCGGGCGGCATTCGCGGCGCGGCGGAAGCGCAGGGCTTCCCCGGCTTCTCCAGCAGCGACGCGACCCACGCCAGCCGCAATTCTCAAAGCGCCTATGTTGATGTCGAATTCCACCCGCTCGCCGGGCTGGATGTGGACACCGCCGGCCGCTTCGAGAATTATTCGGACTTCGGCACCACTGTGAACGGCAAGGTCGCGGCGCGTTACGACTTTGACGAAAACTTCGCCCTGCGCGGCGCGATTTCGTCCGGCTTCCGGGCGCCCTCGCTGCAGCAGGAAAATGTCAGCTACACCTCGACGGTCTTCCTCAATGGCAGCCCGGTCAACACGGTCATCCTGCGGGCGTCAAACCCGATCGCGATCACCGTGGGTTCGGTGCCGCTCAAGCCGGAAAACTCCATCAACTACTCGATTGGCGGCGTGTTCCGGATGGGCGATTTCTCCGCTACCCTGGACGGCTACAGCATCAGCGTCGGCAACCGCATCTCGCTGTCGGACAATCTGACGGCGGCCAATGTGACCAGCCTGTTCCCGGCGGCACAGCAGATCGGCGGCGCGCGGTTCTTCACCAATGGGCTGGACACGCTGACCCAAGGTGCGGAGTTGGTGACGAGCTACAAGTGGCTGCCGGAATGGGATTATGGCGGCTTTAATTTCTCGTTCAGCGCCAGCCACAATGAAACCACCGTGCGCAATGTGCGTTCGACGCCGCAGCTTTCGGCTTTGACGCCCGCGCCGGTGCTGCAGACCGCCTATCGTCTGGAGACGCTGACCAAGGGCCAGCCCAAGTGGAAGTCCAACCTGTCGGTGGATTGGACGTATGACTGGCTCGGCATGACTGCTACCGGCAATTATTATGGTCCGCTGCTCCAGCCCTTCAACACGTCCAACACAGCAGCCGACTACAAGCTGGGTGGCAAGATCCTGTTCGACCTGGAAGCCCGCGCCGATTTCTGGAACAATTTCCAGCTGGCACTGGGTGCGCAGAACCTGCTCGATACCTATCCCACCACGCCGCCTTATGTGCTGGGCGGCAGCAATATCTCGACCAACGGCGTGGGCCAGTATCCCGAATACTCGCCGTTCGGATTTGACGGGCGTTACGTCTATGCCCGTCTCTCTTATCATCTGTAGGGCCTGTCACCTGTAGAAAACGTAATGGCGTGGGCGGCTTGGCCGTCCACGCCTTTTCCTGATGTCATTCGCCAAAGCGGGCCGGGCAGTCTAGGCTCAGCGGCGGGGGATGTTCGTCAGGAGTTTTCATTTGCGTCATCCTTCGTTGCATAGGCCTGCTTTGCTTCTCGCCGCCTGCCTGGTGCTGCTCGCTGCATGTTCCGGCCCGCCGCCGAAACCATCGCCCTACGTCACCGGATACCGGCCGCCTCGTGATGAGAATTTCCACGGCGGCCCCAATGCCATGCTTTTGAAATATGCCGCGCCTGACGGCAGCCTGACCCGGGCACAGATCAATGCCGGGCTGAAGGCCGATTTCGACAAGCTCGACACGCGCCACACCGGCTGTCTGGACAGCGATCAGGTCGCCGTCATCAATGCGGCACGCATCGCCGACGACCAGTCCACTGCTTCGCCGCTACAGGACTGGAATCAGGATGGCTGCATTGACCTGCGCGAATACGCCACCGCCGCCAATTCGCTGTTCGACCAGCTCGACGTGAACAATGACGGCACCATCACCGCCAAGGAGTTCAATCCGCGCGGCCCGGCCAAGGGCGCAGCGCCGGGTCAGGGAAGCGGGCAGGGGGGACGACGGGACCGGCGCGGCCAGGGCGGCGGTCCTCCACCTTCCCAATAACTTGACTTGGCCGGGGGGCTCCCCTACATCGGCCCCCTTCGCGCACCTTCCCCGGAAGGCACGCTGCGGGGGCGTAGCTCAGTTGGTTAGAGTGACGGCCTGTCACGCCGTAGGTCGCGGGTTCGAGCCCCGTCGCTCCCGCCATTTTCCCACCGGAAATGGCATTACAGTTAAGAGTGACTCGCAACTTTTTGCGAGTTGCCGCTGTTCGCACACAGGCCATGCATGTGCCTGCCGTCATCACAAAAAATTCCTATTCTGCCGCCGCGAATCTTCCGATAAACCCGCGTTGCGCGGGACCGATGGCCCCTTATACTGCGACTGCGAAATAAGAGGGGGTGGCGCCGCTTCGCGACACCGGCCCTGGGGTTTGATCATGAATGCATTGCTGCTGGAGTATCTGCCGATCCTGATTTTCATCGGGCTGGCGGGCGTTCTGGGCGGGGTGCTGATCGTGGTGCCGCTCCTGATCGCGCCGTCCAAGCCGGACCCGGAAAAACTGTCTGCCTATGAATGCGGCTTTCCCGCCTTCGGCGACGCCCGCATGAAATTCGATGTGCGCTTCTATCTGGTCGCCATCCTGTTCATCATTTTCGACCTGGAAGTGGCCTTCCTGTTCCCCTGGGCCATCACCTTGACCAAGCTGGGCGGCACCGCCGCCATCTTCGCCTTCTGGTCCATGATGTGTTTCCTGGCCGTTCTGACCGTGGGCTTTATATATGAGTGGAAAAAGGGAGCGCTCGAATGGGAGTGATCCTGAACCAGCATGGAACTGCGGCCCGCGCCGGCGTTGAAGGCGGCGCCGCCTCCATCACCGACAATGATCCCTATTTCAAGGCGATGCAGACCGAGATGGCCGATAAAGGCTTTCTCGTCACCAGCGCCGAGAGCCTGGTCAACTGGGCTCGCACCGGCTCGTTGATGTGGATGACATTCGGCTTGGCCTGCTGCGCGGTCGAAATGATGCAGGCGTCCATGCCGCGTTATGACCTGGAGCGTTTCGGCATCGCGCCGCGCGCTTCTCCGCGCCAGAGCGACGTGATGATCGTCGCGGGCACCCTGACCAACAAGATGGCCCCCGCGCTGCGCAAGGTCTATGACCAGATGCCCGAGCCGCGCTATGTGATCTCGATGGGCAGCTGCGCCAATGGCGGCGGCTATTATCATTATTCCTATGCCGTGGTGCGGGGCTGCGACCGTATCGTGCCGGTGGATATTTATGTGCCCGGCTGTCCGCCCACCGCCGAGGCGCTGGTCTATGGCATCCTGCTTTTGCAGCGCAAAATCCGCCGCACCGGAACGATTGAACGCTGATGAGCGATTTGACTGCACTTTCTGAGCAGATTGCCGGCGCGCTTTCCGGCGCGATCACGGAATCGAAAGTCAATGTGGGTGAACTGACCATCACGGTTGAGGCGTCACGCCTGCTGGAAGTGCTGACCTGGCTGCAAGGCCCCGGCGATTTTAAAATCCTGGTTGACCTGTGCGGCAATGATTGGCCGCAGCGCGCCAAGCGCTTTGATGTGGTTTATCATCTGCTGTCGCTGACGCGGAATTTGCGGATCCGGGTCAAGGCGCAAGTGGGGGAGGGCGAAAGCATCGCCTCCATCATTGGGCCTTATCCCGCCGCCAACTGGTTCGAGCGCGAAGCCTTCGACATGTACGGCATCGCCTTTGACGGCCACCCCGATCTGCGCCGCATCCTCACGGATTATGGTTTTTCCGGCTATCCGCTGCGCAAGGACTTCCCGCTAACCGGCTATGTCGAGCTGCGCTATGACGACCAGCTCAAGCGCGTCGTCTATCAGCCGGTACAACTGGTGCAGGAATTTCGCGATTTCGATTTCATGAGCCCCTGGGAAGGTGCGCCGCACATTCTTCCCGGCGATGAAAAGGCCGCGATGGCCCCCAACGCCACCTCTGGTGATCCGGGGAAAAAGCCGTGAGCCAGGTAACTCTCGCAACCATTCCCGCAGAAACCAGCAACGGCCCCGCCGAGGAGCCGCAGCTCACCCTGAATTTCGGGCCGCAGCATCCCGCCGCCCATGGCGTGCTGCGCATGATCCTGGATCTGGACGGCGAAATCGTCACCAGGGTTGATCCGCATATCGGCTTGCTCCACCGCGGCACCGAAAAGCTGATCGAGCACAAGACCTATCTGCAGGCGATCCCCTATTTCGACCGGCTCGACTATGTCGCGCCTATGAATCAGGAACATGCCTTCTGCCTGGCCATTGAAAAGCTGCTGGGGCTGGAAGTGCCCAAGCGCGGCCAATATATCCGCGTGCTGTTCTCCGAAATCGGCCGCATCCTCAACCATCTGCTTAACGTCACGACGCAAGCGATGGACGTTGGCGCGCTGACCCCGCCGCTATGGGGTTTTGAAGAGCGCGAAAAGCTGATGGTGTTCTATGAGCGCGTCTCCGGTTCGCGCATGCATGCCGCCTATTTCCGTGCCGGCGGCGTGCATCAGGACCTGCCGCCCGGCCTGGCCGATGACATTCTCAAATTCTGCGAAACGTTCCCCAAGGTTCTCGACGATATCGAAGGCCTGCTGACCGAAAACCGCATCTTCAAGCAGCGCAATGTCGATATCGGCGTCTTGAACCGTGAACAGGCCGAGATGTGGGGCATGTCGGGCGTGATGCTGCGTTCCACAGGCGTGAAGTGGGACCTGCGCCGTTCGCAGCCCTATGAGTGCTACAGCGAATTGGATTTCAAGATTCCGGTCGGCAAGAACGGCGACAATTACGACCGTTACGTCATGCGCATGGAAGAAATGCGCGAATCCGTGAAGATCATGAAGCAATGCATCGAAAAGATGACCCCCGGCCCGGTGGTGGCGCAGGATCACAAGGTGACGCCGCCGCGCCGCGCCGAGATGAAGACGTCCATGGAAGCGTTGATCCATCACTTCAAGCTTTATACCGAAGGCTTCCATGTCCCCGCCGGCGAGTCCTATGGCGTGGTCGAAGCGCCCAAGGGCGAGTTCGGCGTCTATCTGGTGGCCGATGGCAGCAACAAGCCGTATCGCTGCAAGATCCGCGCACCTTCCTTCGTGCATCTGCAGGCGATGGATTATATGAGCCGGGGCCACATGCTGGCCGACGTGTCCGCCCTGCTGGGCTCGCTGGATATCGTGTTCGGGGAGGTGGACCGGTGAGCAATACGGATATCGCCCAGAAGCAGCTTGACGCGTACAACGCGCAGGACCTGGACACCTACATGACCTTCTTCGCGAAGGACTGTGTCGTGTCCGGCCTGAACGGCACGCCGACGGAAACCAGCGCCGAGGCCATCCGTGCCCGTTACGCCAAGGCCTTCGAGACGTTCCCCGAAAACAAGGCCGAACTGAAAAGCCGCATCGCTGTCGGCAACACGGTGGTGGATCACGAATTGGTGATCCGCAAGCCGGGCGGCGAACAGTTTGAAATCATCGCCATTTACACTTTCAAAGACGGGCTGATCAGCCGCGTCGATTTTGCGAAATAACCATGTCCCTGCGCCGCCTAGCCCCGCCCGATGTTCAGCCCGCCAGCTTCGCGTTCAATGCGCAGAATGCGGAATGGGCGAAGATGACCATCGCGAAATATCCGCAAGGCCGCCAGGCCTCGGCGGTGATCTCGCTTTTGTGGCGCGGACAGGAGCAGGAAGGCTGGGTGACGCACCCGATGATCGAAGCGGTCGGCAAGATGCTGTCCATGCCTTTCATCCGCGTGCTGGAAGTGGCGACCTTCTACACCATGTTCAATCTGGAGCCGGTCGGCACCCTGGTGCAGGTCTGCACCACCACGCCCTGCTGGCTGCGCGGCAGCGACGCCGTGGTGGATGCCTGCAAGAAGCATATTCATCCGCATCAGCACACGCTTTCCGCCGACGGCAAGTTCAGCTGGATGGAAGTGGAATGCCTGGGCGCCTGCGTGAACGCGCCGATGCTTCAGATCGGCAATGATTTCTATGAAGATATTGACGGGCCGATCACCGAAAAAATGATCGCCGATCTGCGCGCCGGCAAGACAATCAAGCCAGGCCCGCAGAACAGCCGCAAATCCTCCGAGCCGGAAGGCGGGGCGCTGACCCTGACCGACAAGTCGCTTTACGATGGTTCGGTCGTCGGCAAGTACAAGGTCGCACCGCCGCCGCCGCCGCCCGAACAAAAAAAACCAGAAGGCGCCGCCTGATGCTCGCCGACAAGGACCGCATTTTCACCAACCTTTATGGCCTGCAGGACCCCGGTCTTGCGGCGGCCAAGAAGCGCGGCCAGTGGGACAATACCAAGTCCATCCTGGCGCTGGGCGTGGACGGCATCATCGACATCATGAAGAAGTCGGGCCTGCGCGGCCGCGGCGGTGCGGGTTTCCCCACCGGGCTCAAATGGTCCTTCATGCCCAAGGAAGTGAAGGAACGTCCGCATTATCTTGTCGTGAACGCCGACGAATCCGAGCCCGGCACCTGCAAAGACCGCGATATCCTGCGCCACGATCCGCACACTTTGGTTGAAGGCTGTTTCGTCGCCAGCTTCGCGATGCGCGCCCATGTTTGTTATGTCTATCTGCGCGGCGAATTCATCCGCGAACGCGAAGCCCTGCAGCGCGCGGTGGACGAAGCCTATGCCGCCAAGCTGATCGGCAAGAACAATATCCATGGCTGGGATTTCGATCTCTATGTCGTGCATGGCGCCGGCGCTTACATCTGCGGCGAAGAAACCGCGCTGCTGGAATCGCTGGAAGGCAAAAAGGGCCAGCCGCGCCTCAAGCCGCCATTCCCGGCCAATGTCGGTCTTTATGGCTGCCCCACCACCGTCAACAATGTGGAAAGCATCGCCGTGGCGCCCACCATCCTGCGCCGTGGCGCGGAATGGTTCGCCGGCATCGGCCGCCCCAACAATACCGGCACCAAGGTGTTCTGCATCTCGGGCCATGTGAACAAGCAGTGCAATGTCGAAGAAGAAATGGGCATTCCGCTGAAAGAGCTGATTGAAAAGCATTGCGGCGGCGTGCGCGGCGGCTGGGACAATCTGCTGGCCGTGATCCCCGGCGGCGCTTCGGTGCCGCTGATCCCCAAAACCACTTGCGACGACATCCTGATGGATTTTGACTCGCTCAAGGCGGCGCAGACCGGCCTTGGCACCGCCGCGGTGATCGTGATGGACAAGAGCACCGATGTGGTGAAGGCAATCCAGCGCCTGTCTTATTTCTACAAGCATGAAAGCTGCGGCCAGTGCACGCCGTGCCGCGAAGGCACCGGCTGGATGTGGCGCGTCCTCACCCGCATGGTGAAGGGCGACAGCCGTTCCGCGGAAATTGACCTGCTGCAGGAAGTGTCCAAGGAAATCGAAGGCCACACCATCTGCGCGCTGGGCGACGCGGCGGCCTGGCCGGTGCAGGGCCTGATCCGGCATTTTCGGCCCGAGATCGAACGGCGCATCGCCGAGTTTCATCGTTTGGCGGCGGAGTAAGTCATGGCCACGCGCAAACTCATTGTTGACGGCAAGGAAATCGAGGCGGATGACGCCATCACCCTGCTGCAGGCCTGCGAGCAGGCGGGCGCGGAGATTCCGCGCTTCTGCTATCACGAACGCCTGTCAGTGGCCGGCAATTGCCGCATGTGCCTGGTGGAATGGGTCGGCGCGCCCAAGCCGCAGGCGAGTTGCGCGCTGCAAGTGCGCGACATCTTCCCCAACAAGGACGGCACACCGGCCAAGATCAACACCACCAGCCCCTATGCCCGCAAGGCGCGCGAAGGGGTGATGGAATTCCTGCTGATCAATCATCCGCTGGATTGCCCGATCTGCGATCAGGGCGGCGAATGCGATTTGCAGGACCAGGCGATGGGCTATGGCCGCGCCGCCTTCCACCGCTTCAATGAAAACAAGCGCGCCGTCGAAGACAAATATATGGGGCCGCTGGTCGCCACGGTGATGACCCGCTGCATCCAGTGCACCCGTTGCGTGCGCTTCGCCACCGAAGTGGCGGGTGTGCCCGATCTGGGCGCCACCGGCCGCGGCGAAGACATGGAAATCACCACCTATCTGGAAAAGGCGTTCGCCAGCGAGCTTTCCGGTAATGTGGTGGATCTATGCCCGGTCGGCGCGCTGACTTCAAAGCCCTATGCCTTCAATGCGCGCCCCTGGGAATTGCGCAAGACCGAAAGCATTGACGTGATGGATGCGCAGGGCTGCAACATCCGCGTCGATTCGCGCGGGCCGCAGGTGATGCGCGTGCTGCCGCGCCTGAACGAAGACGTGAATGAGGAATGGATTTCCGACAAGGCGCGCCATGCCTGTGACGGCCTGGGCCGCCAGCGGCTGGATCGTCCCTTTGTGCGCGTGAACGGAAAACTCAAGCCCGCCACCTGGGCCGAAGCTTTTGCCGCCATTGCCGCCAAGGTGAAGGCGACGACGCCGGACAAGATGGCCGCCATTGTCGGCGACCTGGCCGCCGCGGAAGAGATCAAGGCGCTGAAAGACTTGATGACGGCGCTGCGGGTGAAGAACCTGGATTGCCGCCAGGACGGCGCCAAGATCGAAGGCGGCCCGCGCCAATCCTATCTGTTCAACACCGGCATTGCCGGCGTGGAAGCGGCAGACGCGATCCTGCTGGTCGGCGCCAATCCGCGCTGGGATGCGCCGGTGCTCAATGCCCGCATCCGCAAGGCCTGGCTGGCCGGCCCGCTGAAGATTGCCAATATCGGCCCGGTGGTGGATTTGACCTATCCGGCGGAACAGCTGGGCACCGACATCGCCGCACTGGAAGCCATTGCCAATGGCAGCCATGCCTTCGCGAAAATCCTCAAAGACGCCAAGCGCCCCATGATCATTCTGGGCTCGGGCGCGCTGACCCGCGCCGATGGCGCGGCGGTTCTCGCCTTGGCGGCGAAGATCGCGCGCGACACCGGCATGATCGGCCCCGCTGGTACGCACGCCGATGGCGGCTGGAACGGCTTCAACATTCTGCACACCGCCGCAAGCCGCGTGGCCGCGCTGGATCTCGGCTTCCTGCCGGGCGAGGGCGCGCGCGACGTGGCGTCCATCGTGGATGGCGCGCAGAAGGGCGAGATTGACTTTATATATCTGCTGGGCGCCGACGAGTTTGACGTCGCCCATCTGGGCCGCGCCTTCATCGTCTATCAGGGCAGCCATGGCGATGCCGGCGCCCATCATGCCGATGTGATCCTGCCCGGCGCCGCCTATACCGAAAAGGACGGCACCTACGTCAATTTTGAAGGCCGGGTGCAGCAGGCCGAACGCGCCGCGTTCCCGCCGGGCGAAGCCAAGGAAGACTGGACCATCCTGCGGGCGTTGTCCGACGTGCTGAACGTCAAGCTGCCGTACGACAACCGCGCCCAGTTGCTGAAGGCACTGGTCGCCGACAAGACGCATTTCGCCGACCGATCGGTCGCACCGATCCATGCCGATACCGCTGCGTCCACCTGGGAAGGCATCGGCGCCTCTGGCCCGCTGCAGAACACCCAGCCGGTCACGCATGGCATCGCCGATTACTACCTGACCAATCCCATCGCACGCGCCAGCGAAACCATGGCGAAATGTTCGCGCGAATTCGTCACCGGCACGCAGATGGCGGCGGAATAAGATGGCGCTGATCCATTTCTTCCAGATGCTGCCGGTGTGGGTCGGCCACGCCCTCAACATGGGTTGGGGTGAGATGCCGTATGGCTGGGCCTGGTTCCTGGGCAACGCCGTCATGATCCTGATCTTCGACGTCGTGCTGCTGGTGCTGATCGCCTATTTGCTGCTCGCCGACCGCAAGATCTGGGCGGCGGTGCAGATGCGCCGCGGCCCCAACGTGGTGGGCCCTTTCGGCCTGTTCCAGACTTTCGCCGATTTGTTCAAGTTCCTGTTCAAGGAAGTGATCATTCCGGCCGGCTCCAACAAGGTGCTGTTCCTGCTCGCCCCGCTGATCACCGTGATCCTGGCCTTTGCCGGCTGGGCGGTGGTGCCGATGGACAAGAACTGGGTGGTGTCCGACATCAATGTCGGCATTCTTTACCTGTTCGCCATGTCGTCCTTGGGCGTTTATGGCATCATCATCGCGGGCTGGGCCTCCAACTCGAAATACCCGTTCCTGTCGGCCCTGCGCGCTGCCGCCCAGATGGTTTCCTACGAAGTCTCCATCGGCTTCGTCATTATCACCGTGCTGCTGTTCGCCGGCTCCTTGAACCTGACCAAGATTGTCGAGGCCCAGGCCGTAACCGGGCCGCTGGCCTTCCTGCACTGGAACGTCTTTTCCATCCTGTTCCCCATGCTGCCGATCTTCTTCGTCTCGGCGCTGGCGGAAACCAACCGCCCGCCCTTTGACCTGGTGGAAGCGGAATCCGAATTGGTGGCGGGCTTTTTCGTGGAATATTCCTCGACCCCCTTTCTGCTGTTCTTCCTGGGCGAATATCTTTCCATCGTGTTGATGTGCGCCATGTGCGCCATCCTGTTCCTGGGCGGCTGGCTGCCGCCCTTCAACATGGCGCCCTTCACTTATATTCCGGGCATCTTCTGGTTCCTGGGCAAGATCTGCTTCTTCTTCTTCATGTTCGCGATGGTGAAGGCCATGGTGCCGCGCTACCGCTATGACCAGCTCATGCGCCTGGGCTGGAAAATCTTTCTTCCGACATCGCTTTTGTGGGTGGTGATAACAGCAACCTGGGTCCTGTTCATCCGACCGCATCTTTAGAAGGCCCTCATGGCAAGCTTGGACCGTACCGCGCGACAGATTTTCTTCTGGGAGTTCATCCAGAGCTTCCTGCTCGCCATGCGCTATTTCTTCGCCCCCAAGGCGACGCTCAACTATCCGTTTGAAAAGGGCCCGCTGTCGCCCCGCTTCCGCGGCGAACACGCGCTGCGCCGCTATCCCAATGGCGAAGAACGCTGCATCGCCTGCAAATTGTGCGAGGCGATCTGCCCCGCCCAGGCCATCACGATTGAAGCCGAGCCGCGCACCGACGGGTCGCGCCGCACCACCCGCTATGACATTGACATGGTGAAATGCATTTACTGCGGGCTATGCCAGGAAGCCTGCCCGGTGGACGCGATCGTCGAGGGGCCGAATTTCGAATTCTCGACCGAGACGCGCGAAGAGCTTTACTACAACAAGGACCGCTTGCTGGCGAACGGAGACCGCTGGGAGCGGGAAATCGCCCGCAATCTGGAACTCGACGCGCCTTACAGATAAGAAACAAAATGTTCGAAGCGATTGCCTTCTACTTTTTCTCGGCCATCCTCATCGCCTCGGCGGTGATGGTGATCGCCGCGCGCAATCCCGTGCATTCCGTGCTGTTCCTGATCCTCAGCTTCTTCAACGCCGCCGGGCTCTTTGTTCTGCTTGGCGCGGAATTCCTGGGCATGATCCTGATCGTGGTCTATGTCGGCGCTGTCGCCGTGCTGTTCCTGTTCGTGGTGATGATGCTGGATGTGGATTTCGCCGAACTGAAGCGCGGTTCCCTGCAATATCTGCCCTTCGGCGCCCTGATCGGGCTGATCCTGGTGGCCGAATTGGTGATGGCCGGCAGCGTCTGGGCGGTAAAGCCGGCGGCGGGCGTGCTCGCCCATGCCACCCCGGCGGGTGTCACCAACACCGAAGCCTTGGGCCGCATCCTCTACACGGATTACGTTTATTACTTCCAGATCGCCGGTCTGGTGCTGCTGACCGCCATGATCGGCGCCATTGTGCTGACGCTTCGCTCACGGCCCGGCGTCCGCCGCCAGGTGATTTCGGTGCAGAATGCGCGCACCGCCGCCATGGCGGTGGACATGCACGACCTCAAGCCGGGCGAGGGGGCGTAAATGACCATCGGTCTTTCCAGTTACCTCACCGTCGCCGCGCTGCTGTTCACCATTGGCGTGCTGGGCATTTTCCTCAACCGCAAGAACATCATCATCATCCTGATGTCGGTGGAACTGATCCTGCTGGCAGTGAATATCAATTTCGTGGCCTTTTCGGCCTATCTGGGCGATCTGGTGGGGCAGGTCTTTGCCCTGTTCATTCTCACCGTGGCGGCGGCAGAAGCCGCCATCGGCCTGGCCATTCTGGTCGTCTATTTCCGCAACCGCGGCACCATCGCGGTTGAGGACGTCAATCAGATGAAGGGTTAAGATGTACGCGGCCATCGTCTTCCTTCCGCTTCTGGGTTCGGCCATCGCCGGATTGCTGGGCCGCGTCATCGGCGCCAAAGCGTCCATGTTCATCACCACGGGCCTGCTGTTCGTCTCGGCGGCGCTGTCGGTGGTGGCGTTCAACGATGTCGCGCTGGGCGGCCACAAATACATCATCCAGATACTGCCCTGGATTCATTCCGGCGATTTCGCGGTCGATTGGACCGTGCGCGTCGATACCATCACCGCGGTGATGCTGGTGGTGGTGACGGGCGTCTCCTCGCTGGTCCATCTTTATTCCATTGGCTATATGGAAGAAGACCCGCACCAGCCGCGCTTCTTCTCATACCTCTCGCTGTTCACCTTCGCCATGCTGATGCTGGTGACGGCCAACAATTTCCTGCAGCTTTTCTTTGGCTGGGAAGGCGTCGGCTTGGCGTCCTATTTGCTGATCGGCTTCTGGTACACCAAGCCTTCGGCCAATGCCGCCGCCATCAAGGCCTTCGTCGTCAACCGCGTCGGCGATTTCGGTTTCGCGCTGGGTATTTTCGGCATCTATGCCGTGTTCAAGACGCTGGATTTCGACACCGTGTTCGCCGCCGCCCCCGCCTTTGTGGGCAAGAATTTCATCTTCGCAGGCCATAGCCTCGACATTCTCACCACGCTTTGCCTGCTGCTGTTTGTCGGCGCCATGGGCAAGTCGGCGCAGCTCGGCCTGCACACATGGCTGCCGGACGCGATGGAAGGCCCCACCCCGGTGTCGGCGCTGATCCATGCCGCCACCATGGTGACGGCGGGCGTGTTCCTGGTGTGCCGCTGCTCGTCCTTGTTCGCGCTTGCGCCGCACGCCTCCGAATTCGTCACTTTCATCGGCGCCACCACCGCTTTCTTCGCTGCTTCGGTCGGCCTGTTCCAGAACGACATCAAGCGGGTGATCGCCTATTCCACCTGTTCGCAGCTGGGCTACATGTTCGCCGCCGCCGGTGTCGCGTCCTATGACGCCGCCATGTTTCACCTCTTCACCCATGCCTTCTTCAAGGCGCTCTTGTTCTTAAGCGCGGGCGCGGTGATCCATTCCATGCATCACGAACAGGACATGCGGAAGATGGGCGGGCTGTGGAAGGCCATTCCCTTTACCTGGGCGATGATGCTGATCGGCAATCTGGCGCTGACCGGGGTGGGCATTCCCTATCTGGGCATCGGCCTGGCCGGCTTCTATTCCAAGGACGCCATCATCAACGCCACCTTCAGCGCCCATACCGGCATCGGCACCTATGCCTTTACCCTGCTGATCGTGTCGGCGGGCATGACCAGCTTCTATTCCTGGCGCCAGTTTCTGATGACCTTCCATGGCCGTTATCGCGGGCTGGATCATCATCATGACCATGGGGCGCCCGATACGGATGATCATGAACATCATCACGCCCCGGCCTTGGAAGAAATGCATGAATCGCCGCTGACCATGCTGGTGCCGCTGGGCCTGCTGGCCACCGGCGCGGTGTTCGCCGGCATGGCGTTTTTCCACTTCTTCATCGGCGAGGGCGCGCATGAATTCTGGCGCGCGTCGCTGTTTGTCGCAAAAACTGCCGAAGGCGAATTGCCCATGTGGGTCGAATTGGCGCCGCTGACCGTCACCATCATCGGCTTCGCCATCGCTTATTATTATTACATCCTGCACCCCGACCTACCGCGCAAACTCGCCGCCAAGCGGGGCATGCTGTATCTGTTCCTGTTCAACAAATGGTATTTCGACGAGCTGTATGACTTCATCTTTGTGCAGCCCGCCTTCTTCATTGGCCGCCTGCTGTGGAAGAAGGGCGACGGCATGATCATTGACGGGCTGGGGCCGGACGGCATTTCCGCCCGCGTGCTGGATGCGGCGCGCGGCGCGGTCAAGCTGCAATCCGGTTACGTCTATCACTATGCGCTGGCGATGCTGCTGGGCGTGGTGGCGCTGGCCACCTGGTTCATGGCGACGGGAGGGGCACTGTGATGGGTCTTCCCTTGCTCTCCATCGTCACTTTCCTGCCGCTGCTGGGCGCCGCCGCCATCCTGGCGATGCCGTCGGCCAATTCGGCCCGCTGGATCGCGCTGATCACCACCATCGCCACCTTCATCGCCTCGCTGGCGGTGTGGGCGTCGTTCGACAATGCCAATCCCGGCTTCCAGCTGGTCGAAAAGCTGAACTGGCTGGGCGGCGGCATTTCCTATCACATGGGCGTGGACGGCATTTCCATGCTGTTCGTGGTGCTGACGGCGGGCCTGATGCCCTTCTGCATCGCGGCCAGCTGGGAAAGTATCGAGAACCGCGTCGCCGAATACATGATCGCCTTCCTGGTGCTGGAAACCATGATGATCGGCGTGTTCTGCGCCCTCGATCTGGTGCTGTTCTATGTGCTGTTCGAAGCCGGCCTGATCCCGATGTTCCTGATCATCGGCATCTGGGGCGGCAAGCGGCGCATCTATGCCAGCTTCAAATTCTTCCTTTATACCTTTGTCGGCTCGGTGCTGATGCTGCTCGCCATCATGAGCATGTACTGGTACGCGGGCACCACCGACATCATCACCTTGCTGTCCGGCTCAGTGCATTTCCCGCGGGCGATGCAGACCTGGCTGTGGCTGGCCTTCTTCGCCAGCTTCGCGGTCAAGATGCCGATGTGGCCGGTCCATACCTGGCTGCCCGACGCGCATGTCGAGGCGCCCACGGCGGGTTCGGTCATCCTGGCCGGCATTCTGCTGAAGATGGGCGGTTACGGTTTCCTGCGCTTCTCGCTGCCCATGTTCCCGTCGGCCACCGAAATGTTCGGCCCGCTGGTGTTCACCATGTCCATCATCGCCATCATCTACGCCTCGCTGGTGGCGCTGGCGCAGGAAGACATGAAAAAGCTGATCGCCTATTCCTCGGTCGCTCACATGGGCTTTGTCACCATGGGCATCTTCACCCTGACGCATCAGGGCGTGGAAGGCGGCATCTTCCAGATGCTGAGCCATGGCGTGGTGTCAGGTGCGCTGTTCCTGTGTGTCGGCGTTGTCTATGACCGCACGCATACCCGCGAAATTTCCGCCTATTGCGGGCTGGTCAACCGCATGCCGCTTTATGCCGCCTGTTTCATGGTGTTCACCCTGGCCAATGTCGGGCTGCCCGGCACCAGCGGCTTTGTCGGCGAATTACTCACCATGCTGGGCGGCTATCTGCACAATAGCTGGCTGGCGATTTTCTCGGCCACCGGCGTGATCCTGTCGGCGGCCTATGCGCTGTTCCTTTATCGCCGCATCATCTTCGGGGCGCTGGTCAAACCGACCTTGCAAACCATTCAGGACCTCAATGCCCGCGAAGTGGCGATATTGGCGCCGCTGGTGGTGATCACGATCCTGCTGGGCGTCTATCCCAAGCCGGTGTTCGACGTCACCACCCCGGCGGTGGCCAAGCTGATCTCCGACAACAAGACCGCGCTGGCCTTCGATCATGCGCCCATGCTTGCCGCGATCCAGAAAGCCTCCGCGCCATGAATATCCAGTTCGACATTCTGGTCATGCTGCCGGAACTGATCCTGGCGATCGGCGCCATGGCCCTGCTGCTGGTGGGCGCCATTGGCGGTGAAAAGACCGCCCCCATCGTCAGCGGCGCGGCCATTGCGCTGCTGGTGGCCTCTGGTGCCGCCATTGTGCTGGGCACGCCGGGCCCCGCCTTTCATGGCGCCTTCCTGGCCGACGGCTTTGCCCGCTTTGCCGATATTCTGATCCTGATCGGCGCGGGTTTCTCCATCCTGATGGCGGAGGAGTTCTTTTCCCGCATCGCCCTGTCGCGCTTCGAACTGCCGGTGCTGATGCTGCTGGCAACCCTGGGCATGCTGCTGATGGTGTCGGCCTCCAGCTTCCTGTCGCTCTATATGGGGCTGGAGCTGCAGTCGCTGGCGCTTTACGTGCTGGCTGCCTTCAACCGCGATCATTTGCGCTCCACCGAAGCGGGCCTGAAATATTTTGTGCTGGGCGCGCTATCGTCCGGCATGCTGCTGTACGGCATTTCGCTGATCTATGGCTTCACCGGCAGCGTGCAGTTCAGCACCGTGGCCACCGTCATCAGTCATGGCGGCGTGGGCATCGGCCTGATCTTCGGCATCGTCTTCCTGGTGGCGGGGCTGGCCTTCAAGGTTTCCGCCGTGCCGTTCCATATGTGGACGCCGGATGTGTATGAAGGCGCGCCCACCCCCATCACCGCCTATTTCGCCACGGCGGCCAAGGTGGCGGCGATGTGCCTGTTCCTGCGCGCCATCCTGACGCCGTTCCCCGACGCGATTCACCAGTGGCGCCAGATCATCATTTTCATCTCGGTGCTTTCCATGGCGCTGGGCGCGGTGGCGGCGCTGGGCCAGAAGAACATCAAGCGCCTGATGGCTTATTCCTCCATCGGCCATATGGGCTATGCGCTGCTGGGCCTGGCGGCGGGCACGGCCCTGGGCGTGCGCGGCGTGCTGATTTATCTGGCGATCTATGTCGCCACCAACCTTGGTGTTTTCGCCGCCATCCAGCAGATGCGGCGCGGCGGCAAATCGGTGGAAAGCATTTCCGACCTGGCCGGCCTTGGCCGCAGCAATCCCAAACTGGCGCTGGTCTTCTCGATGCTGTTCCTGAGTCTCGCTGGCCTGCCACCGCTGGCCGGCTTCTTCGCCAAATTCTATGTCTTCCTCGCCGCCATCCAGGCCGGGCTGCTGTGGCCCGCCATCATCGGCGTGCTGGCGAGCGCGATAGGCCTGGTTTACTATCTGAAGCTGGTGAAGGTGATATATTTCGACGAGCCCGCCGCTGGCTTTGACGGCGAGATCGGCATCGGCTCCCGCGCCATCCTCATCCTGTCGGGCGCCTTTGCGCTGCTGTTCATCTTCGCGGCCTCGCCCATCATCACCGCCGCCGACGCCGCCGCCAAAGCGCTGCTGCCTTGAACACCCCATCTTCGGGGTTATGGCCTGCGGGTTACGGCCTCAAGGCTTATGACGAACTGGATTCCACCAACGCCGAAGCGCGCCGGCTTGCGTCCACACAGACAGCGCCACTTTGGATCACCGCCATCCGCCAAACCGCGGGCAGGGGCCGCCGTGGCCGCGCCTGGGAAAGCCCCAGCGGCAATCTTGCCGCCACCTTGCTGATCCGCCCGGAGCGCCCGTTGGAGCAATGGGCACAATTGTCCTTCGCCGCCGCCATCGCCACCGCCGACATGGCGGCGCAATTTGCGCCGCAGGCCCGCATGACCGTCAAATGGCCCAATGATGTGCTGGGCGATGGCCGCAAGGTCGCGGGCATTTTGCTGGAGGCCGTAGGGCCTTCGCTGGCCATCGGCATCGGCGTCAATCTGGCCGCCTATCCCGGCGATACCGAATTTCCCGCCATCTCGCTGGCGGCGCTGGGGGGCAAGCCGATCCTGCCGCCCCAGGCGCTCGGCGTCCTCGCTCAAAACTTTGCCGGGTGGTATGAGGTCTGGCGGGCGGACGGTTTCGCCCCCATCCGCGATGCCTGGCTGGCGCGGGCAGCGGGCTTGGGCCAGCGCATCCGGGCGCGGCTGCCGGACAGGGAGCAGATGGGTATATTTGAAGGCATTGATGCGGACGGCGCCCTGCTGCTGACGGAAGCAGGCCGCACCACCGTCATTGCCGCCGGCGACGTGTTTTTTGGATAGCAAATGTTACTGGCGATAGACGCAGGAAACACCAACATCGTCTTCGCTGTCTGCGAGGGCACCATAGTGCGCGGCCAATGGCGCGCCGTGACCTCGACGCCCCGCACCGCCGATGAATATGCCGTGATGCTAGGGCCGCTTCTGGGGCTGGAAGGACTGTCCTTCGCCGATCTCGACGCCGCCATCATCGCCACCGTGGTGCCGGCGGCCTTGTTCGACCTCCGCCTGTTCTGCCGCAAATATCTCAAATGCGAGCCGCTGGTGGTCAAAGACCCCAGCCTGGATCTGGGCATCAAGATCAACACTGACCGCCCCGGCGCCGTGGGCGCCGACCGGCTGGTCAACACCGTCGCCGCCCATGCCGCCTATCCCGGCGCGCTGATCGTGGTGGATTTCGGCACCGCCACCACTTTCGACGTGGTGAGCGCATCGGGCGATTATGAAGGCGGCGTGATCGCGCCCGGCGCCAATCTGTCTGCCGAGGCCCTGCACCAGGCTGCGGCCCTGCTGCCGCGCGTCGCCATTCAGCGCACGCAGAATGTGATCGGCAAGGACACCGTGCCCGCCATGCAGGCCGGCCTGTTCTGGGGCTATCTGGGATTGATCGAAGGTATTGTGGCGCGGATCAAGGAAGAATATGGCGGCCCCATGACGGTGATCGCCACCGGCGGCCTCGCCAATATCTTTTACGGCCAGACCACCGCCATCCAGCATCTGGATTCAGACCTCACCATTCGCGGCCTGGCACTCATTCACGCCCGCGCGGTGAAGTAGTGGACGCACCGAATTCCCGCGACGAACTGGTCTTCCTGCCGCTTGGCGGCTCGGGCGAGATCGGCATGAATTTCAACGCCTATGGCTTTGGCCCGCCATCGCGGCGCAAATGGATCATCGTGGATTGCGGCGTGTTGTTCGGGCGCGAAGCCGCCACACCCGGCGTGGATGTCATCATGCCCGACATCCGCTTTCTGGCCGAACAGTCTGAAAATGTCCTGGCCATTATCGCCACCCATGCCCATGAAGATCATATCGGCGCCATCGCGCCGCTATGGCCCCTGCTCAAATGCCCCATCTATGCCACGCCCTTCACCGCCATCCTGATCGAAGGCAAGCTGGAGGAAGCGGGCCTGCTGGGCCGGGTGCGGGTCAAGAAGGTGCCGGTGGGCGGCTCGCTGACCGTGGGCCCGTTCCAGATGGATTTCATTTCCATCACCCATTCCATCCTGGAGCCCAATCTTCTGGCCATCCGCACGCCGCTGGGCCTGATCGCCCATACCGGCGACTGGAAGATTGACCCCGATCCCATGCTGGGCGAGGAAACCGATGTCGCCCGCATCAAGGCGCTGGGCGATGAAGGCGTGCTGGCGCTGGTCTGCGATTCCACCAATGCGTTGCAGGCGGGCCATTCGGGCTCGGAAAGCCAGGTGCGCACCAGCCTGACCGACCTGATCGGCACCCTGAAGGGGCGCATCGCCGTCACAGCCTTTGCCTCCAATGTGGCGCGGCTCGACACGGTGGCCCATGCCGCCCGCGCCCATGGCCGCAAAGTGGCGCTGGTGGGCCGTTCGATGCACAAGATCGTGGGCGCGGCGCGTGACAGCGGCTATCTCAAGGATTTTTCCACGATAGATGAGGCCGAGGCCGCAGAGCTGCCCGCCCGCAAGGTGCTCTATCTGTGCACCGGCAGCCAGGGCGAGCCGCGCGCCGCGCTGGCCCGCATCGCCCGCGACGATCATCCCAATGTCCGCCTGGGCAAGGGTGACGCGGTGATCTTTTCCAGCCGCATCATTCCCGGCAATGAAATCCCCATCTTCGAACTGCACAACCAGCTTGCCGAAGCGGGCGTGGAAGTGCTGACCGAACAGGACCATTTCGTCCATGTCAGCGGCCATCCGGCGCGCGAAGAACTGGCGCAGATGTATGCCTGGACCCGCCCGCGCATCGCTGTGCCGGTGCATGGCGAACGGCGCCACCTGGCCGAACATGCAAGGCTGGCCAAGTCGCTGCAGGTGCCAGAGGCGCTGGTACCCGCCAACGGCCAGCTGTTTCGCCTGGCGCCTGGCCCCGCCGAACTGATTGACGAAGTGCCTTCGGGCCGGATCTTCCTGGATGGACGGGTGCTGATCGCGGAAGGCGAGGGGCTTACCAAGACCCGCCGCGCCATGGCCCATGCCGGGCTGATCGCCATCACCCTGGTGCTGGACGGCAAGGGCCGCGTCTGCGCCGAACCGGCGATCCTGATGGAAGGCATTCCCGAACCGGTGCATGAGGCCGTGCGCGAAGCGGTCGATGAGATGGCCCGCAAGCACAAAAAGGGCGATGCCGATCATCTGTCCGAGAATATCCGCCGCGCCGCCCGCCGGGCGGCGCAGGATGCGTGGGGCAAAAAACCCATCACCCGCGTCACGGTGGTTGAGTTATGAGCCCCTTGTCCGCCCCACGCCCTTCGCTTGCGCTCCGGGCATTCGGCGCTCGAAATGGTTCACTGAACCATTTCGTCCGCTGCGCGGATCGCTCCTCACGGGGCAAAAAGCCGATCACCCGCGTCACGGTGGTGGAACTGTGATCGGGAAACTGAACCACGTCGCCATCGCCACCAACGACCTGGACAAGGCCACCGCTCTCTATCGCGACAGTTTGGGCGCCAAAGTCTCCGCCCCGGTGGACCAGCCCGAGCATGGCGTCACCACCGTGTTCGTGGAATTGCCGGGCAGCAAGATCGAACTGCTCAGCCCCCTGGGCGAAGCGTCCCCCATTGCCAATTTTTTAAGCCGCAATCCCCAGGGCGGGGTGCATCATCTGTGTTTCGAGGTCGCGGATATCGTGGCGGCGCGGGACAGACTGACAGGGCAGGGCGCGCGGGTTCTGGGCGACATCAAGACCGGCGCCCATGGCAAGCCGGTGCTGTTTCTGCACCCCAAGGATTTCGGCGGCGTTCTTATCGAATTAGAACAGGCCTGACGGCCTGATGGTTGAACTGGAACAAGCATGAGCGACTCGGCCATCGGCACCCTGATCCATTATGTGGTGCTGTTCAGCGCCTTTGCCGTGGCCTGGTTTCTTTGCCTGTTCTGCCTGCTGCCGGTGGGGCTGGGGGCCGAGCGCGATCCGGAGTCCGGCGCGCCGCTCAATCCCATGCTGAAGAAGAAGGCGCAGATCGCGACGGTGCTGGCGGCGATTTTGTGGGTCGGCTTCTACGCCACCATCCACTTCGGCTGGATGTCGCTCTAGCTTTTCGAAAGCCTCAAAAGAGAAAAGGCCGGGGCGAACCCCGGCCTTTTTTCCTGAACTGTTTTACGTCCCTGAACTTGGCCGCTCTTTGTGGCGCCCCTCCGCCTTGTTGGAGGTATATCTATTGATTGGGGTGATACTGACTTTTCGGGACGGAGTCACGAAATATCTGGAGTCAGTGCGGTGCAGCAGGCGCAATTTAATTACCGAGCGTTGGGCATAGGGGCCGCACTTCTTGTGGCGCTGGTTTTTGCCGGTAAATCCGCCTTTTCCGAAGGGCTTTCGGATCGGGGCAAGCCGGACTCCATTCTGAATGACAAAATGTCTGGTCCCTGCGCCCCCGAACTGGGTCAGGCCGACCTGGTGAACGGTACGGATGTGGACGGAAATTCCGTGGTCCCGGCCAACCTGGCCAGCGGCCCGATTCCTCTGCGGGGCCAGATCGAAGTGCCGCTCAAGGCCCAGCGTGGCCGCGCCCCCGCCTATGTCGCGGTGGACGGCGCCAAGCTGGACCCGCTGCTCAATCCCAAATCGTCCTGCCAGTAAGCCTGGGCGTTAACCAGCACGCCTGTTCTGCCGCTTTGCCGCCGCGCCGCCGCGCTAGATTGCCGGCATGCGCGCCCTGGCTTTCGCACTCCTGAGCCTTGTCCTGCTGTCTGCCCCGGCGGCGGCGGGGCCGTGGCGCATCACGTCGGATCATTGGAGCCAGGCCGATGAAGAGGGCTTTGGCCGCTTCGTCACCGCCATCGGCGACAGCGGCTGTTCCTCGTCGGAAAGCTGCCTGCGCTCCGCCGCCAATCCCTGGGCCGGCAGCGAAGACCGCGCCTTCCTGGATGTGGATGTGGACTGCGCCAAGCTGCCCTATCTGCTGCGCGCCTATTATGCCTGGAAAAAAGGTCTGCCCTTTTCCTATGTGGATGCCGTGAGCGGCTCCGGCGATCTGCGCTTTTCCAAATCCGCCAATGTGCCGGTGTCGCGCACGTCCATCCTGGATCATGGCGGCGGCATAGACGGCCCCAAGGCGATGCGCGAATTGCTGGACACGGTCTATACCGCGACCTACCGCACCGATGCCGGGCAGACGCGCGGCGTGCCATCGGATTTCTATTCCCCGGCGCTGCAGCCGGGCAGCATCCGCCCCGGCACCTTGATCTATGACACCAACGGCCATGTCGGCATCGTGTACCGGGTGGATGCGGCAGGAAGGCTTTCCTATATGGACGCCCATCCCGACTACACCATCACCCGCAGCGTCTATGGCGCACAGTTCGGCCAAAGCCCGATGCGGCTTGGCGGCGGCCTGAAGAACTGGCGGCCGCTGCAACTGGTTGGCGCACACGCCATCGGCGGCGCGCTGGTGGGCGGCCATATCGTGTTTGCCGCCAACGCCCAGATTTCCGATTTCTCCCTGGTGCAATATCAGGGCACCGAGCCCAACCCGTCCGGCGACATTTCCGGCGCACGCTGGAGCTATAATGGCGCGCCGCTGGGCTTCTATGAATAGGTCCGGGTGGCGGTGTCGGGCGGGCGCAGCGATTTCAATCCGGTCTATGAACTGGAATCCACCATGCGCACTTTGTGCAACGATCTGGAAGACCGGCGCCAGGCGGTGGATCTGGCGGTAAAGGATGGCGTCACCGCCAAGCTGCATCCGCCGGAAATTCCCGCGAACATTTACCTCTCGAACGACAATGCCTGGGAAAGCTATGCCACACCCGCCCGCGATGCCCGGCTGCGGGCGGCGTTCGTGCAGTTCCACCACGACCTGGCCGGCATGATCCAGATGTGGGTGAAGCGCGATCCGCGCATCGTCTATGACGGCCAGTTCCTGAAAATTGATCTGCTGAAAGCCTATGACGCGGAAAGTCGCCGCTGCACCATCACCTTTCTCTCATCCGACATTTATCCGGTGCCGCTGAGTTTCGACGATATTTCCCATCGCCTGTTTGCGCTGTCCTTCGACCCTTACAATTGCGTTGAACTGCGCTGGGGCGGCGACAGTGCGGCCTGCCCGGATCAGGCCGGCAAGCGCCGCTGGTATGCGCTGGAACAGACCGCCCGCAACGAAATCGGCCGTGACGAGCAGGGCACGGCAACACAAATGGCCGGGCCGCAGGACGTGGATATTCGCGGGTTGATCGCGGGCATGCCGGATCGCGTTCCCTATGTGCAGTATATGCCGGGTCCCGCGCAAAGCCGTCCCACGCTTCAGTAAGCGCGTCCGATCAGGATTTCCTCAACGCCCGGCTGGCCGGAAAATACGCAGGGAGCGAACTCCGCCGGCTGGTCCGCAGGCGCGTTGCGGATGGTGAGCTTCAGGGCCTTCAGTTTCGCGCCCACCGCTTCCAGCGCGTCGCCGGTCGGCTTGGCCCAGGAAACACGCAGCCAGCCTTTGAAGCTTTCGTCATCTTCGCCGAAATAGGCGGTGACACCGGCAAAGTCGGTCACGCCCCGGGCGATATTGCCGTCCAGCCGCGCCTTGGCTTCGGCATAAAGCCCGGCCTGGATTTCGGTCAAATGCTGCACGGCGTTTTCCACGAAATCCACGCGCGGCTTGACGATGGACTTGACCTTGTCGCCGTCGCGCAGATCGTCGCGGCGCATGAAGGTGACGTTGCCGCCCGCCGCATCGCGCGGCCCGACTTCCACGATCAGGGGCGCGCCGCGGCGCACCCAGTTCCAGCGCTTCTCCGCCGACTTGATCGGCTTTTTGTCCAGCAGCGCGCGCACCGGCTGGCCGAACGCCGTCAGGCCCGACAGCGCTTTCACCAGATGCTCGCAATAGGTCAGGACCTCGGCATCTTCCGGCTTGTCGCGCAGCATCGGCACCACCACGATCTGCTTGGGAGCGATGGCGGGCGGCAGGCGCAAACCGTCATCATCGCCGTGCGTCATGATCACGCCGCCGATCAGGCGGGTGGAAACGCCCCAGCTGGTGGTGTTGCAGAAATCCATGCCGCCGGCATCGTTCTGGAATTTGATGTTCTGCGCCTCGGCAAAATGCGTACCCAGGAAATGCGACGTGCCGGCCTGCAGCGCCTTGCCATCCTGCATCATCGCTTCAATCGAATAAGTGTTCACCGCGCCGGGGAAGCGTTCATTCTCCGGCTTCTCGCCCGCGATCACCGGCATGGCCAGAATGTCTTCGGCAAAGCTGCGATAGACTTCCAGCATCTTCTTGGTTTCTTCCACGGCGTCTTCCACCGTGGCATGCGCGGTATGGCCTTCCTGCCAGAGGAACTCCGTGGTCCGCAGGAACAGACGCGGGCGCATTTCCCAGCGCACCACATTGGCCCATTGGTTGATCAGCATCGGCAGGTCGCGATAGCTCTTGATCCAGCGCGAAAAGGCATCGCCGATGATCGTCTCTGATGTGGGGCGCACTACCAGCGGCTCTTCCAGCTTGGCGTCGGGATCGGGCACCAGCTTGCCGTCTATGTTCTTCAGACGATGATGTGTGACCACCGCCATTTCCTTGGCGAAGCCTTCGACATGCTCGGCCTCCTTGGCGATGAACGACAGGGGAATGAAAAGCGGGAAATAGCAATTGTCATGGCCGGTTTCCTTGATGCGGCGGTCCAGCTCGGCCTGGATCTGCTCCCACACGCCCCAGCCCCAGGGCTTGATGATCATGGCGCCCCGCACCGGGCTGGTCTCGGCCATGTCGGCATCGCGCACCACCGCCTGGTACCAGTCGGCGAATCGCTCACGGGAAATGTTCAGGGCGCGCTGCATTTTATGCTCCAGGACTTTTTATCTGCTTAAGACGGGCCAAAAAGCGCCAATTGCGCCCGGATTCCGGCCCGCGTAGAAGTAACCGAAGCGATTTCGAAACCAAACCCCCTTAAGGTCGCGCCCATGCCGAATTCTGCCCCCGCGACCCGGCCCTTTGCCGCTTTTGAGTGGATGATTGCGCTGCGCTATCTGCGCGCCAAGCGGCAGGACGGCTATGTCTCGGTGATATCCGGCTTTTCGCTGGTGGGCATCGCCCTGGGGGTCGCCACGCTTATTATTGTGATGTCGGTGATGGGCGGCTTCCGCAAGGAATTCCTCGCCTCCATCCTGGGCTTCAACGGCCATGTCACGGTCGAGGCCGCCGCCGGGCCGCTGCCCAATTTCGACACCATTGTCGGCAAGCTCAAAGCCGTGCCTGGTGTCACCCGCGCTGCCCCCATTGTGGACGGCCAGGTGATGGCCACCCAGAACAGCGTCAATGCCGGCGTCTATATCCGCGGCATGCGCGCCGCCGATCTGGCCAGCCTGGGCGATGTCGCCCGCACTTTGACACCCGGCGCGCTGAAGGCGTTTGCCGGCGAAGACACGGTGATCATCGGCCAGGGGCTGGCGCAGCGGCTGGGCATCAGGCGCGGCGGCTCCATCACCTTGATTGCGCCCAAGGGCGATGTGACGCCGTTCGGCTCCACGCCGCGCATCAAGACCTACCTGGTGGCGGGCGTCTTCAAGATCGGCAATTCGGCCTATGACAGCGGCTTTGTCTTCATGCCGCTGGAAGAGGCGCAGCTTTTCTTCAACACGGGCGACGGCGTCACCGGCATCGAAGTGATGGTGCAGAATCCTGACAATGACATCGCCATGCTGCCCGGCATCGCCAAGGCGGCGGGGCCCGGCGTGCGGCTGGTGCCATGGCAGGACATCAACAGCGCCTTCTTCGAAGCCATCCAGGTCGAAAGCAATGTGATGTTCCTGATCCTGACCCTCATCATCCTGGTGGCGGCGCTGAACATCGTGTCGGGGCTGATCATGCTGGTGAAGGACAAATCCGCCGACATCGCCATCCTGCGCACCATGGGCGCGTCGCGTGCCGCCGTGATGCGGGTGTTCCTGATCGCCGGCATGGCAATCGGCGTCACCGGCACCCTGCTGGGCTTTGCGCTGGGGGTGGTGTTCTGCTGGAACATTGAAAGCATCCGCCAGGGCCTGTCGCGATTGACGGGCACGCCTTTGTTCGACCCCACCATCTATTTCCTGTCGAAAATTCCCGCCGACCTCGATCCGGTGCAGGTCGGCAGCGTGGTGGCGATGGCGCTGGGGCTGACCTTCCTGGCGACGCTGTATCCCAGCTGGCGCGCGGCGCGGCTCGATCCGGTCGAGGCCCTGCGTTATGGCTGATGTTCTTCGGCTTGAAAATGTGTCGCGCCGCTTCAAGGAAGGCGAAGGCCAGCTGGAAGTGTTCAGCAGCCTGAACATGGAATTGGCGGCGGGCGAGATCGTCGCTTTGGTCGGCCCGTCGGGCGCGGGCAAATCCTCGCTGCTGCATATCGCGGGCCTGCTGGAAGCGCCCAGCGGCGGCGAGATTTATATCGCCGGTGCGGCCGCATCGCGCCTGCCGGAGCAGGAACGCACCCGCATCCGCCGCGACACCATCGGTTTTGTCTATCAGGCGCATCACCTGCTGCCCGAATTCGACGCGCTGGAGAATGTCATCCTGCCGCAGATGATCGCGGGCAAATCGCGCGCTGACGCGGCGGTGGAAGCCGCGCGTCTTCTGGGCGTGCTGGGGCTGGGCAAGCGGCTGACGCACCGGCCTTCGCAATTGTCCGGCGGCGAGCAGCAACGCGTCGCCATCGCCCGCGCCTTGGCCAACAAGCCGCGCATCCTCTTGGCCGATGAACCCACCGGCAATCTCGACCCCAAGACGGCAGGCGGGGTGTTCGACGCCTTGATCGAGATCGTCCGCGCCGAAGGCCTGGCCGCCCTGATTGCCACCCATAACTTTGAACTGGCAGCCCGGATGGACCGGGCCCTGCTGCTCCACCAGGGCAAGCTTGTGGCGGGCGATCAGATCGGGCGCTAGACCTTTTTTCCTTAAGTGCTGGAACCCAATTGGCTTTTCGCCGATTATCTCCCCATGACTTATCCGCAGCCCAGCTTTAGCCAGTCCGTCCCGGCCAATAAGGCGAATTCGATCACCTTTTGTTCTTGCCTTCCATGTGGAACGGAACTAGAACAAAACCCAACACAGAGGGAGATCGCGGTGATGTGGATCAAGGATGCAGCGGCGGGCGCCGGGCTTATCATTTTCATGGTTTCGTCCTTCATGTTGGCCAGCGGCGCCCATGCGGTGCTTTCGGTCCTCTAGCTGTGGATAGCGGCGCTGAATAGCGCAGCGGGGGGCCTGGCTTAGGCGATACTGCCGGCCATGGCGGAACGTGAGATTCACAAAATGGCGTCGTTCGTTCACCTGCGGGTGAAGAGTGCCTATTCCTTGCTGGAAGGTGCTGTCCGCCCCGATGAGCTGGCCCAGCTGGCGCGCGAAAACGCCATGCCGGCGGTGGCGGTGACCGACACCAACAATATGTTCGGCGTCTATGAGATTTCCGAAAAGCTCACCCAGAAGGTCAAGGAAACCAAGAGCGGCGCCAAGATCGCGCTGACCCCTGTGCAGCCCATTCTTGGCGCGCTGCTGTCGGTGGAACTGGGTCCCGCCTCTGCTGCGCCGGGATCGAAGAAAAAACCCTGTCATCTGCCGCTGCTGGTGCAGAACGAAAAGGGCTACCAGAATCTCATCAAGCTTCTCAGCGACGCCTATCTCAAGGTTGAGGCGGGCGACTGGCCGCATATCACGGGCGACAATCTCGCCGCCCATGCCGAAGGGCTGATCGCGCTGACCGGCGGGCCGGGCGGCCCTATCAATGCCGCATTGCTGGATGGGCAGACCGAACTTGCCGCCGCGCTGCTGGACAGGCTTTCGGCCATGTTCGGCAACCGGCTCTATGTCGAATTGCAGCGGCACAACCTTCCCGAAGAACGCGCCACCGAGCCGGGGCTGCTCGATCTGGCCTATGGCAAGAACATTCCCATCGTCGCCACCAATGACGTGCATTTCGGCAAGGCCGGAATGTTCGAGGCGCATGATGCCCTGCTGTGCATCGCCGATGGCGCCTTTGTCTCCCAGGATGACCGCCGCCGCCTGACGCGCGAACACCGCTTCAAGAGCCCCGATGAAATGGCGGTGCAATTCGCCGATCTGCCCGAAGCCATCGAAAACACCATCGAGATTGCCAAGCGCTGTTCCTTCCGCCTGAAAAAACGCGCCCCCATTCTGCCGGTGTTTGTCCCCGAATCCGGCCGCAATCCGCAAGACGAATTGAAAGTGCAGGCCGAGGAAGGTCTGGCGCGCCGCCTCACCGGTCATACCCTGACCGGCACGCGCCAGGTTTACGAAGAACGCTTGGCCTATGAACTTGGCATCATCAACCGCATGGGCTTTCCCGGTTACTTTCTGATCGTGTCCGATTTCATGAAATGGACGCGCGACCAGGGCATTCCCGTCGGTGTGCGCGGCTCCGGCGCTTCGTCGCTGGTCGCCTGGGCGCTTTACATCACCAATTTGGATCCGTTGCAGTTCGGCTTGTTCTTCGAGCGTTTCCTCAATCCGGAACGCGTCTCGATGCCCGACTTCGACATCGATTTCTGCCAGGAGCGGCGCGACGAAGTCATTCGCTATGTCCGCGACAAATATGGCGCCGACCGCGTCGCCAACATCATCGCGCTGGGCTCCTTGCAGGCCCGCGCCGCGGTGCGCGACGCCGGGCGGGTGCTGCAGATGCCGCTGGGGCTGGTGGACCGCATCGCCAAGCTGATCCCCAATCCGCCGGGCAAATCCATTTCGCTGCAGGAAGCCGTGGACGGCGAGCCGCGGCTGCAGACGATTGCCGAACAGGAACCGGCGGCCCAGCGCCTGTTCGAGATCACCGGCAAGATCGAAGGGCTTTACCGTCACGCCTCGACCCATCCGGCGGGTGTGGTGATTGGCGACCGGCCTCTGGACCAGATTTTGCCGCTCTACCGCGACCCGCGTTCCGACATGCAGGTGACGCAGTTCGACTATGAAGACGCGGAAAAAGCCGGGTTGGTGAAGTTCGACTTTCTCGGCCTGAAAACCTTGACGGTGATTTCCAAGGCGCAGGAATTGTTGCAACGGCGTGGCGTGGAAATAGACACCCAGACCATCCCCTTCACCGACCCGGCGGCGTTCGAAATGCTGTCGCGCGGCGACAGTGTCGGCGTCTTCCAGCTCGAAGGCTCGGGCATGCGCGACCTGCTGCGCAAGATGAAGCCCGACCATATCAACGACCTGGTGGCGCTGGTGGCGCTGTATCGCCCAGGCCCGATGGATTCGATTCCCAAATACATCGCCGCCAAGAACGGCAAGGAAGCGCCGGAATATCTGCATCCCCTTCTGGAGCCGATCCTCAAGGAAACCTATGGCGTCATGACCTATCAGGACGATGTCATGCGCATCGCCCGCGAACTGGCCGGCTACACCATGGGCGAGGCCGATCTTCTGCGCCGCGCCATGGGCAAGAAGATCATTTCGGAAATGATCCCGCACCGGGAGAAATTTCTCAAAGGCGCGGGCGAGCGCGGCATCATCAAGAATATCGCCGAACAGATTTTCGAGCAGGCGGAAAAATTCGCCGGCTATGGCTTCAATAAGGGTCATGCCGCCGCCTATGCCCAGGTCGCCTATCAGACGGCATTCTTGAAGGCCAATTACCCCGTCGAATTCCTCGCCGCCTCCATGACCCTGGATATCGGCAACACCGACCGGCTCAACATCTTCAAGCAGGAAGCGGCCCGCCTTGGCGTCAAGCTGCTGGCGCCCGACATCAACCGCTCGCAGGCGGTGTTTTCCTGCGACGCCGATGCCGGCGAAGTGTTCTACGCGCTGGCCGCCGTCAAAGGCGTGGGCCGCCAGGCGATGGATCATGTGGTCGAAGTGCGCGACAAAAACGGCCCCTTCAAAAGCATGAGCGATTTCGCCCGCCGCGTGGACCCCAGGCTGGTCAACAAGCGGGCGTTTGAAAATCTGGTGCGGGCAGGGGCCTTTGACAGTCTCAGCAAGAACCGCCGCCAGCTGGTGGAAAACTCCGACAGAATTCTGGGCGGGGCGCAGGCGGCGGCGCGGGAACGCGAAAGCGGCCAGTCCAATATGTTCGGCGGCGCCGTGGAAGAACTGCGCCTGACGTCCATGCCCGACTGGCCGGCGCATGAAAAGCTGGGCGAAGAATTTTCCGCCATGGGCTTTTATTTGTCAGGCCATCCGCTGGATGCCTATGGCCCCGCCCTCAAGCGGCTGGGCGCCACGACCTACGCCGCCCTGACGGAAGATCGCCGCAACGGGTTCAAGGCAAAACTGGCCGGCACCATGATCAAAAAGTCCGAGCGGCGCGGCCGCAACGACCAGATGTATGCTTTTGTGTCTTTCTCCGATCCCACCGGCATGTTCGAGGTGATGCTGTTCCCCGAAGTGCTGGCCGCCTGCCGCAACCTGCTGGAAGCGGGCAAGTCGCTCCTGATCACCGCCAGCGCCGACATGGATGGCGACGAACTGAAACTGCGCGCCGCCTCCATCACCGATCTCGACCAGGCCGCCGCCAATGCGGGCGAGGGCATGGTGGTGCGCCTGGAATCCGCCGCCCCCCTCAGCGCCGTGGCAGCGCAGTTGCAGGGCTCGGGTAAAGGCCTGGTCAGCTTCATCGTGCCCGGCGGCCCCGGCGAAGAAGTCGAGATCGCGCTCAACAAGCGGTTGGCGGTAACGGCATCGCTGCGCAACGTGATCGCGGCGATACCCGGCGTGGTGTCGGTGGAAGCGGTTTAAAGTTTCCCAACCGCCGCGGCGATGCGGTTCAGGCCTTCGGCCAATTTCACCTGGTCCTGGGCGAAGCAGATGCGCAGATAAGATTCATCGCGCGGATCGCCCAGCGAAAAGGCCCAGCCGGGCGACACGCCCACCTTCTGGCTCCGCACCATCTCTTGCGCGAAACCCAGGCTATCCTTCAGCCCGTCCACATGCAGGAAGCCGTAAAAGGCGCCGTCCGGTTTCATCCAGCGGATGCGGTTCTGGCCGTTGATGAAACTCTCGACGATATCGCGGCCCTTGGCGCAGCGCGCCAGCAACTCGCCGCGGAATGTTTCGCCTTCCGGCGACAGCGCCGCCAGCGCGCCGTACTGCAAAAAGTGGGAAGAGCCTGTGTTGTTGGCCTGGGCGATCACGCCAAAAGCGGTGGCAAGTCCCACCGGATGCACCAGCCAGCCGATGCGCCAGCCGGTCATGGCCCAGGATTTGGAAAAGCTGCCGATCACGAACACCGCGTCATCCGGCGTGGCAAGCGTGAGAAACGACGGCGCATGCGCCGTGCCGTCATAAACCAGCGTGCCATAAACCTCGTCGCTGATAATGGCGATGCCGCGCGCCCGCGCGAACTCCAGAATCTGTTTTTGCTGATCGCGTGTCAGCATCCAGCCGGTGGGATTGCCGGGCGAGGCGATAAAGAACGCCTTGGTGCGTTCGTCACAGGCATCGAACAACTTCTGCAGATCCAGCGCCCATTTGCCCGATGCCCAATCCTCATCCAGCCGCACCAACCGGGGCGTGGCGCCCACAATCTTGGCGGCTTGGAAAATGTTGGGCCAGATGGGCGAGACGATGACGATATTGTCGCCCGTCTCCACCACGCATTGCAGCGCCGAGGTCACCGCCAGCATGGCGGCGCCCGGCACGGTGATGCGGTCCACCGCGATGTCGGCGCCGCAGGTGCGTTTATGATAAGCCGCCAGTTCCTGGCGCAACTCCGGGATGCCGCGGGCGAAGGTATAAAAGGTCTTGCCATCCTCCAGCGCGTCGGTCGCGGCCTTGCGGATGAAAGCGGGGGTGACCAGATCGGTCTCGCCAAACCACAGCGGCAGCACGTCAGGATTGCCCAGTCCCAGGGCGGCAATCTTCATGATCCCCGACGTTTCCAGGGCCTGAATCTGCGGACGAATGGGGCTTTTGCCGGTCATGGGTTCCTCATATCATCGCTAAGCCCTTGGCAACAGGCGCTAAACCCGCATGGCGGGCCCGCTTTCGCCCTTGATTTGGGGTGGGCTGGGCCGTATAACCCCGCCATCTCGCACGCATGGGTGGGTTTCGGCAGGTGTTCTGTCGTCCCCGTCCGGTGCCTCCCAAAAGGGGTAACCCATGCGTCTGGCCAACCGGTAAAGGAGACTGAATCATGGCTCTGCCAGAATTTTCCATGCGCCAACTGCTCGAAGCCGGCGCCCATTTCGGCCATCGCACCCAGCGCTGGAATCCGAAAATGGCGTCGTACATTTACGGCACGCGCAACGACATCCACATTCTCGACCTGACCCAGTCCGTGCCGCTGCTGCACCAGGCGCTGGTCGCCTTGCGCGAAGTCGCCGCCGGCGGCGGACGTATCCTGTTTGTCGGCACCAAGCGCCAGGCCTCCGAGCCGATCGCCGCCGCCGCCAAACGCTGCGCCCAATATTATGTGAACCATCGCTGGCTGGGCGGCACGCTCACCAACTGGCAGACCATCAGCCACTCGATCAAGCGCCTGCGCACGATTGAGGAAACCTTGACCACCGCCGAACAGTCGGGCCTGACCAAGAAGGAATTGCTGGGCCTGCTGCGCGAACAGGACAAGCTGGAACGCTCGCTGGGCGGCATCAAGGAAATGGGCGGCCTGCCCAACATGCTGTTCGTGATCGACACCAACAAGGAAGCCATCGCCATCGCCGAAGCCAAGAAGCTGGGCATTCCGGTGACGGCGATCCTGGACTCCAATTGCGATCCCGACGGCATTGCCTATCCGATTCCGGGCAATGACGACGCGGCCCGTGCCCTGGCGCTGTATTGCGACCTGGCCGCCCGCGCCATCATTGACGGCCTGGGCCAGAACCAGGTCGAAGCCGGCGTGGATATCGGCGCCGCGGTGGAGATCGAGGACCTCTCGTCCCACGCCGAACCGGTTGCAGCGACCGTTTAAGTACTGAAACACGCCCGCGCGTATCAATCCGCGCGGGCGGATTTTCTAACTGTGGAGACTCCCATGACCAATATCACCGCCGCTTTGGTGAAAGACCTGCGCGACAAGACCGGCGCGGGCATGATGGACTGCAAGAACGCGCTGACCGAAACCGGCGGCGACATGGAAGCGGCCATCGACTGGCTGCGCAAGAAGGGCATCTCCAAGGCGGGCAAAAAGGCTGGCCGCGTAGCCGCTGAAGGTCTGGTGGGCGTTGCCGTGTCCGGCGGTGCCGGCGCATTGGTCGAAGTGAATGCCGAAACCGATTTCGTCGCCCGCAATGAAGAGTTCAAGAGCTTCGTCAAAAGCGCCGCCGATATCGCCCTCAAGGAAAGCGGCGCGCTGGAGAAGGTGCTGGCGGCCAAGCATGGCGCCTCCACCGTGCAGCAGACCCTGACCGAACTGGTCGCCAAGATCGGCGAGAACATGTCGGTGCGCCGTACCATCGCGCTGGCGGTCAATCCCGGCGTCGTGGCGGCCTATGTCCACAACGCCGCGTCTCCGGAACTGGGCAAGATCGGCGTGCTGGTGGCCCTGAAATCCACCGCCGACCAGACCAAGCTGGCCGCGCTGGCCAAGCAGATCGCCATGCATATCGCCGCCGCCAATCCGCTGGCGATCACACCCGAGCACCTGTCCAAGGATGTGGTGGACCGCGAACGCGCCGTGCAGACCGAAATCGCCCGCCAGTCCGGCAAGCCCGAAGCCGTCATCGAAAAGATGATGGAAGGGCGCATGCGCAAATTCTACGAAGAGACTGTGCTGCTGTCCCAGACCTTTGTGATTGACGGCGAAACCCAGGTCTCCAAGGTGATCGAAAAGGCCGCCAAGGATCTGGGTGCGCCGATCACGGTCGAAGGTTTTGTCCGCTTCCAGGTGGGCGAGGGCATTGAAAAGGCCGAAAGCGATTTCGCCGACGAAGTCGCCCAGATGGCAGGCAACAAGTAAGCATCACGGTCCTCACCCTTCGACAGTCCATGGCGACAGTGTAGGGACGGGTGAGAGCGGGTTCGTTGACACAAAGCCGGAGAACGCGATGCCGACAGCGCCGAAATACCGCCGGGTTCTGCTCAAGGTCTCGGGCGAGGCGCTCATGGGCGAGGGCGGCTTCGGCATTGACGTCGCCACCGTGGACCGTATCGCCGGCGATGTGAAAGAGGCCGCCGACGCCGGCAGCCAGATCTGCATGGTGATCGGCGGCGGCAACATCTTTCGCGGCTTGGCCGGCGCGGCCAAGGGCATTGACCGGGCCACCGCCGACTATATGGGCATGCTGGCCACGGTGATGAACGCGCTGGCGATGCAGGCGGCGCTGGAGCGCACCGGCCTGCCGTCGCGGGTCCAGTCCGCCATCCCCATGAGCACGGTGTGCGAGCCCTATGTCCGGCGCCGGGCGATTCGGCACATGGAGAAGGGCCGGGTGGTGATTTTCGCCGCCGGCACCGGCAACCCCTTCTTCACCACGGATACCGCGGCGGCGCTGCGGGCCGCCGAAATGACTTGCGACGCCATGCTCAAGGCCACTAATGTAGATGGTGTCTACAGCGCCGACCCGAAGAAGGTGCCAGACGCCGTCCGTTACGAATCTCTCAGCTATCAAGAGGTGTTGGCGCGAAATCTTCAGGTAATGGATGCGTCGGCCATCTCCCTTTCGCGGGAAAACGGCATCCCGATCCTGGTGTTCTCCCTGCATGACCAGGGCGCGCTCACCCAGGTGCTGGCAGGCCAGGGCCGCGCAACAATCATCAGCGAAAAGTGACCGGCACTTCCCGTTAGGTTTGATCCCACTTTGGGCTAGGCTCGGCAGGGAGAAACAGGAAATAAAGTCGATATGGCGGACGCTTACAGCAAAGACGAGATGGACCGGCGCATGACGGGCGCCGTCACCGCCCTGAAAGGCGAGTTTTCCGGTCTGCGGACTGGCCGCGCCTCCCCGGCGCTGCTCGATCCGGTGCATGTCGAGGCCTATGGCAACTCCGTGCCCATCAACCAGGTCGGCACCATTTCCACCCCGGAATCGCGCCTGATCACGGTGCAGGTGTGGGACAAGGGCCTGGCCAAGGCGGTGGACAAGGCGATCCGCGACGCGGGGCTCGGCCTTAACCCTCAGATGGACGGCCAGTTGCTGCGGATTCCGCTGCCGGAGCTGAACCAGGAACGCCGCAAGGAACTCTCCAAGCTGGCGTCCAAATATGCCGAGGCCGCCCGCATCGCGGTGCGCAATGTGCGCCGGGACGGCATGGACGTGCTCAAGCGCCTCGAAAAAGACCACAAGATCGGCGAAGACGAGCATCACAGCAAAGGCGAGGAGCTGCAGAAGCTCACCGACCAGCACATCAAGGACATCGACTCCTCGCTCCAGTCCAAGGAGCAGGAAATCATGCAGGTCTGAACCCTTTGAGCCAGCAGCCCACCCATCTGCCCAAGCATGTCGCCATCATCATGGACGGCAATGGACGCTGGGCGAAGAAGCGGCATCTGCCGCGTGAGGCGGGGCATTATGCCGGCATGGGCGCGGTGCGCGAAACGGTGCGTGCGGCCTGCGATATCGGACTTGAGAATCTGACCCTGTTCGCCTTTTCGTCGGAAAACTGGAAGCGGCCCAAGACCGAAGTGGGCGCGTTGATGGCGCTGTTCCGCGCCTATTTCCGCAGCGACATGAATGAGCTGGTGGAGCGTAATGTCCGTATGCGGATCATTGGCCATCGCGGACGGGTGGCCGGCGACATCCACCAGATGATCCTGGATTCCGAAAGCCGCACCGCCGGCAATACCGGCATGAACCTCACCTTCGCCTTCGACTATGGCGGCCAGGAAGAGATTGTCGCCGCCACCCGCGAATTGGCGCGCGCCGCCGCCGAAGGCCGCCTGGACCCCGAAACCATCACGCCCGAACTGTTCGCCCAGCGCCTGTTCACCAATGCCCTGCCGGAGCCGGATCTGGTGATCCGCACTTCGGGCGAGCACCGCCTTTCCAACTTCCTGCTGTGGCAATCGGCTTATGCCGAATTGCTGTTCCTCGATACGCTGTGGCCTGATTTCGGGCGCGAAGCGCTCAGCAAGGCGATTGAAAGCTTTGCCGCCCGCGAACGCCGCTTTGGCGCCGTCAATTCGGAAGCGGTGGCGTGAGCATGCAGCACACCCAAAACGCACCCCGCTCCGCCATTCGTTTCAATGGCGAATGGGTGACGCGGCCCTTGTTCGGCATTTTGCTGGCGGGCATCGTTGTCGTGGCCATCGTTTCGGGCGCGCGCAATTTTGCTGTGCTGATCGCGCTGGCCTTTATCCTGGCGGCGATGGAATGGCATCGCTGTGTCGGGGCAGGGGGAGATTACAAAATTGAAGCCGCGATCACGGCGGGCACCGTGGCGGTGTCGCTGGCGGCGCTTCTGGTCACCGGGCATTTCTGGATCGGACTGATCGTGGCGGCCATCGGGACCGTGGCGAATTTCGTGCGTGCGGCGCAGGCGGGCAAGAACCCGCTCTGGCAGGCGGCGGGTGTGCCCTATCTGGCCGTGCCGGCGCTGTCGCTGGTGGCTTTGTGCGCCGTGCCGCATGGCGGCCTGCAGATCGTGATCGGCATGGCGCTGATCATCTGGGCCACCGATACCGGCGCGCTGATCGCCGGCAAATTGATTGGCGGCCCGCGCATCGCGCCGCGTCTTTCGCCAGGCAAGACCTGGGCCGGCACCATCGGCGGCAGCGTCACGGCGGCGCTGGTCTATGCATTCTACATCTATCTGCTCTCGGGCCATTGGAATGCGCTGGCGTTTCCCTTTGCTTTCGCCTTCAGCTTTGTCGCCCATGGCGGCGATCTGCTTGAATCTTTGGTCAAGCGGCGCTTTGGCCTGAAGGATTCCGGCGCCGCCATTCCCGGCCATGGCGGCATCCTGGACCGTATCGATTCCACCCTGGCCGCGGCGCCCGTCCTTGCGGCGCTGGTGCTGCTGCTGCATTTCAATCCCTTGTTTGGCGTACACGCATGACCCCGATTGCTGCCACCCGTCTTTTCGCTGAAATCCCCGATCTGGATGCCGTGCTGGCGCGCACCGTCACGGTGCTGGGCTCCACCGGCTCCATCGGCGTCAATACGCTCGACGTGATTTCCCATGCCCGCCAGCAATATGGCGCGCAGGCCTTTCCCATCCTGGCGCTGACGGCGGGCGGCAATGTCGAAAAGCTGATCGAACAGGCCAAGGCGCTGAAGCCCAAGCGCGCCGTGATCGGCGATGAAAAACTCTATGACGCGCTCAAAAAGGGTCTCAGCGGCACCGGTATCGAAACCGCCGCTGGCCGCGCCGCCGTGATCGCGGCTGCCGACATGGCGTCCGATTTTGTCATGGTCGCCATCATGGGCGCGGCGGCGATTGAGCCGGCGCTTGCCGCCATCCGCCGCGGCGTCATTGTCGCTCTGGCCAACAAGGAATGTGTCGTGGCCGCCGGCAAGGTGTTCCACGATGCGCTGGTCAAGTCCGGCGCGCATGTCATTCCGGTGGATTCCGAACACAATGCGATTTTCCAGGTGCTGGGCTCCGGGGACGCCAGCGAAGTGGATGTCTGCACCATCACGGCTTCAGGCGGGCCGTTCCGCGAATGGCCGCTGGAGAAAATGCGCGCCGCCACGGTGGAGCAGGCGGTGGCCCATCCCAACTGGGCGATGGGGCGGAAAATCTCGCTCGACAGCGCGACTCTGATGAACAAGGGGCTGGAGCTGATCGAGGCGCATTTCCTGTTCGCCCTGCCGCCGGAAAAGCTGGCGGTGCTGGTGCATCCCCAATCCATCGTGCATTGCCTTGTGTCCTACGAAGACGGCACCACCATGGCGCATCTGTCGGCGCCCGATATGCGAACCCCCATTGCCCATGCGCTGGGTTGGCCGCGCCGCATCGCGTCGCCGGGGCGGCGTCTCGACCTGGCAAGCATCGGCCAGCTGGTGTTCCACAAGCCGGCGCATGATCGCTTCCCGGCCCTCAATCTGGCGATCGATTCCATGCGCTCTGGCGGGCTGGCGCCTACCATCCTGAACGCCGCCAACGAGATCGCGGTGCAGGCGTTTTTGGACCGCCGCATCGGCTTTCTGGATATTTCCAAGGTGGTCGGTGAGACGCTGGATGCCGACGCGGCCCATGGCAGCAACGGCATCGCGGGCGACCTGGACACGGTGCTGGGCACCGATGCGCGGGCGCGGATTTTGGCCGAAGAGATTTGTTCACGGGTGGGGCTGTAGGAGATATCATGCAAGCATTGCAAAACCTCATCGCCTGGACGCCGCTTGGGCTGCCGGCTTTTTTGTTCGTCATCACCCTGGTGGTGTTCTTCCATGAGCTGGGCCATTTTCTGGTGGCGCGCGCCTGTGGCGTGAAGGTGGATGTCTTCTCCATCGGCTTCGGCAAAGAGATTGTGGGCTTTAACGACAAGTCCGGCACGCGCTGGAAACTGTCCTGGATCCCGGTGGGCGGTTACGTGAAATTTGCCGGCGACGCCAATGCCGCCAGCATGCCCGATGCCCAGGCGGCTGCGGCGATGTCCGATGCCGACCGCAGCAAGGTGCTGTTCTTCAAGCCGCTATGGCAGCGCGCGCTGGTCGCCGCCGCCGGACCAGCCGCCAATTTCCTCCTCGCCATCGTGCTTTTCACCGGCCTCAACCTGCACACCGGCCATATCGTGCGGGCGCCGGTGATTGGCGATGTCGTTCAGGACAGCGCCGCGCAGGCGGCGGGAATCAAGCCGGGCGATCTGGTCACGGCGATTGACGGCAGCGCCATCAATGATTTTGAGCAGCTGCCCGAAGTGATTTCGGTGAGCGGCGGCCGCACCCTGAAAATGGACCTGATGCGGGCCGGCAAGCCGCTGACGGTGTGGGTCACGCCCCGCACCATGAAGATCCGCGACACGTTGGGCGATCTCAGCAATTCCATTGTGATCGGGGTGCGTGCTTCCGCCACCGCCGCCGTCACACGCGTCACCTATGGCCCCGGCGGGGCCGTGATGGCGGCCTGCGCCACCAGCTGGGATATCGCCCGGACCACGGTCCAGGGCATTGCCCAGATGGTGCGGGGCTATGCCAGCGCCGACCAGTTCCGCGGACCCCTGGGGATCGCCAAAATGACGCGGCAGGTGGCCGTATTTGGCTTCCTGGCGCTGCTCAATCTGGTGGCTGTACTATCGGTAAGCATCGGTCTGGCCAACCTTTTTCCGATTCCACTGCTCGACGGCGGGCATCTTCTGTACTATGCATGCGAAGCTGTTTTGGGGCGGCCGCTCGGTGAGCGGGCCCAGGATGTCGGATTTCGCCTTGGGCTGGTATTGGTGCTGGGGCTGATGCTCCTGACCACCTGGAACGACCTGGTTCGGCTGAATCTTTTCTGAAACCCGGCGGGCCCGATCTTCCCTGATTGGTGACGCCCCGAAAGACGAGTGCCGGACGGCGGAATGCGGAAGTTTGTTTCTCCCAAGCGCGCCTTCACCAAAGGGCTGCTGCGCGCGAGTTCCGCGTCGCTGGCCCTGGCGCTTTTTATTACCCCCGCCGAGGCGCAATTGCGCTCAGACGCCGAAGGCAACAATGCCGCCGCCGCCGCCGCGGCTGCCAATCCGGCGGCAGCGCCGGTGGCCGCGCCCGAGGCGGCGCCCCTGCGCACCATTCAGCGTATCTCTGTCAGTGGTACCCAACGCGTCGAGCAGGCCACTGTCCTGACCTATGTCGCCCTGCGCGAAGGCGATCCTTACGATCCCGCCCAGATCGACCAGGCGCTCAAGACGCTCTACGGCACCGGCCTGTTCTCGGACGTGAAAGTCAATTTCGATGCCGCCAGCGCCACGCTTGCCATCCGGGTGGTGGAAAATCCCATCATCAATCAGGTGGTGTTTGAGGGGAACAGCAAGGTCTCGGACAAGGATCTGACCAAGGAAGTCCAGATCAAGCCACGCGCCGTCTTCACCCGCGCCAAGATCCAGCAGGACGTGCAGCGCATCATCGAAATCTATCGCCGTAGCGGCAAGTTCGCCGCCCGCGTCGATCCACAGATCATCCAGCGACCGCAGAACCGCGTCGACCTGATCTTCTCGATCCATGAAGGCGCAACCACCGGCATCGCGCGGATCAATTTCGTCGGCAACAAGGTATTCGACGCCAATACGCTGAAGGGCCAGATCGCCACCGAGGAAAGTGCCTGGTACAAATTCCTCTCCAGCAACGACAATTACGATCCCGACCGGCTGACCTTCGACCGCGAGCAGCTCCGCCGCTTCTACGTCAATCACGGCTATGCCGACTTCAAGGTGGTGAGCGCCGTGGCGCAGCTCGCCCCCAACCGCGAGGATTTCTACGTCACCATCACGGTGGACGAGGGCGTGAAGTTTAATTTTGGCACGGTGACGATCAATTCCAAGATCAAGGAACTGAGCGAAGCCGATTTGCGCCCGCTGGTGGGGATCACCACCGGCGATGTCTATGACGGCGAGCTGGTACAGAAAAGCATTGACGCGCTGACCAATGCCGCGGGCACCAAGGGCTATGCCTTTGCCGAAGTGCATCCGCGCATCGCCCGCAACCGCGACAAGCGCACCGTCGATCTGATCTACGACATCGTTCAGGGTCCGCGCGTCTATATCGAGCGCATCGACATCCAGGGCAACACCCGCACCCTCGACAAGGTGATCCGCCGTGAATTCCGCCTGGTGGAAGGCGATGCCTTCAACCGGGTACTGGTGGACCGTTCGCGCACCCGCATTCGCTCCCTGGGCTTCTTCAAGGATGTGGACATCAAGAACACCCCCGGCACCCAGCCCGACCGCACCGACGTCACGGTGGCGGTGACCGAACAATCCACTGGCTCGCTGCAATTGGGCCTGGGCTATTCCTCGCAGAGCAATCTGGTCGGCGAGTTCAGCTATACCGAGCAGAATCTGTTCGGCCGCGGCCAATACCTCAAGGCGGCGATCACGATCTCGCAGATCTCCAAGGAATATACCGCCGCCTTCACCGAACCCTATTTCCTGGACCGCCCGCTGGCCGCCGGCGTCCAGTTGTTCAAGTCGTCGACCCAATATGAGCAGGCCACTTATGAGAGCGACAATACCGGCGGCACCCTGTCGCTGAATTTCCCCATCTCGGAATATTCCTATGTCGGCCTGAACTACACCTATGAAATCGCCAAGGTGCTGCCCTTCGGCAATGCGCCGCTGGAGATTCTGCTGGCTGCGGGCGACACCTATGGCTCGATCTTCGGCTATTCCTATGCCTACAACACGCTGGACGATCCGCGTAAGCCGACCAAGGGCATCAGCACCGGCTTCAGCCAGGGCTTTGCCGGATTCGGCGGCAATTTGAAATTCATCAAGACGTCGGCGAGTTTCGCCGGCTACCAGTCCATGTTCGCGGACAATGTGGTGAGTTCGCTGACCGTCAATTCCGGCTACATCACCGGCTATGGCGGCACCAATGTGCCGATCAACCAGCGCTTCTTTGAAGGCGGCGACACGTTCCGCGGCTTCAAGCTGGCGGGCATCGGCCCGCGCGACATTGATGCGCCGGTTGATCAGGGCGCCTTGGGCGGCAACGTCTACGCCATTGGCACATTGGCCGCACGCTTCCCCACGCTTTTGCCGGAAAGCTATGGCGTATCGTTTGGCGTGTTCACCGACTTCGGCACATTGGGCCGGGTGGACAGCGTCATCCGTACCTGCACCCCCAACACGGCCATCAGCCAGGGCACTTGCGACAAGGACAATCTGGCCTTCCGCGCCACTGCCGGCGTCAGCTTCCAGTGGCGCTCGCCCTTTGGCCCCGTCCAGGTCGATCTGGCGCTGCCCTATATCAAAGCGCCGTACGATCGCCCGCAAATTCTCCACTTCTCGACAGCTACAGGATTATAAAATGCTGAAAAAATTCCTCCTCGCCACCATCCTTGCCAGTTTCACCGCTCTGCCCGCGCTGGCCGCGCCACCGCCGCCGGCCCAGTTGCCGGCGCCCAAAATCCTGGTGATCAATCGCAGCCAGATCCTGCAGATGTCCAAGGTGGGCCAGGATATCGGCCGCCAGGTCCAGGCACTGGCCAATCAGGCCAAGGCCGACATGGCGGCGCAAAGCCGCTCGCTGCAGGCCGAAGGTGCGGCCTTGCAGCAGCAGGTCGCCATTTTGGCGCCCGACGCCAAGCAGAAAAAGATCGACGCTTTCCAGGCCAAGGAACAGGCGCTGCAGGGCCAGGCCCAGCGCAAGGAAGCACAAATTCAGGGCGGCCTCGACGCCGCGCAGCGCCAGGTCGCCGCCGTGCTGGAACCCATCCTGGCCGGATTGATGCAGCAGCGCGGCGCCAATATGATTCTGGACAAGACCGCCGTGGTATTCGCCAACAACAGCGCCTTTGACATCACCCAGGCGGCGATCGACCAGCTCAACGCGAAAATGTCGTCCGTCAAGGTGACATTGACGACGCCGGGCGCTCCGCCGCCGGGCCGCTAAAAAGGCGCGCGGATGGCCGATCCCCGCTTCTACGACAATCGCGGTCCGTTCTCCCTGGCCGAGATTTGCGCGAAGGCGGGCATCGGCTTGCCGCCTGCGGCCAACAGCGCGGCGCAAATGTTCGACCTGGCCGATCTGGACGGCGCGGCGGCACAGCATCTCAGCTTCTTCTCCGGCACGCGGCAGGCCAGCGATTCCTTTGCGCGTTCGGGTGCGGGATTTTGCCTGGTGCCCGGCAAAGGCGACATTCCGCCGGCGCCGGCGGGCATGGTGTTGCTGCCTTGCGCCTCCGTCAATCACGCTTTCGCCGCCATCGCCTCGCTGTTCTATCCCGGCGCATCGCTTGCGGCATGGCCGCAGGCAAACGCGATTGATCCCACCGCCCTTCTGGGCGAAGGGGTGGTGCTGGGCTCGGGCGTGGTGATCGGTCCTGGCGCCGAGATCGGCGATGGCACCCGCATCGGCGCGGGCACCGTGATCGCGCCTGGCGTGGCCATCGGGCGCGGTTGCGAGATCGGCAGCAATATCACCATCAGCCATGCCTATATCGGCGACAAGGTCACCATCCTGCCAGGGGCGCAGATCGGCCAGCCCGGCTTCGGCTTGGCCTCGTCGCAGCAAGGTCACGCCAAAATTCCGCAGCTGGGCCGCGTCATCATCCAGGACGCGGTCGAGATCGGTGCGGGCACCACGATTGATCGCGGCGCGCTGGGCGACACGGTGATCGGTGAGGGCAGCAAGCTCGATAATCTGGTCCAGGTGGGCCACAATGTGCATATCGGTCGCCACTGCGTGCTGGTCGCTCAGGTCGGGGTCGCCGATCACGTCCATATCGGCAGCGGCGCCCGGCTGGCCGCACGCACGGCGCTGGTGTCGGGGCAGGAAATTGCCGGCGGACAGGATTATGGCGGCGTTCCGGCGAAACCTGTAAGAGAATGGCTGCGCGAGATTCACGCTTTGAGCGGGCTGGCGCATGGCAAATTCCGCCGCCGCAAGGACGACAATGGCTGACGATTCCGGCAAAACGATTCTGGATGTCGAGCAGATCAAGAAATTGCTGCCGCATCGCGCGCCCTTTTTGTTCGTCGAACGGCTGACCGATATCGTGCCGTCTGAGAGTGCTGTTGGCTGGAAAGCCGTGTCGATCAACGAGCCGCATTTCGCGGACCATTTCCCCGATTATGCCGTGATGCCGGGCGTCCTGATCATCGAAGCCATGGCCCAGGCGGCAGGCGTGCTGGTGATGCATTCGCTGAACAAGATCAACGAAAAGCACGCCGTTTATTTCATGACCATCGAAAAGGCCCGCTTCCGCAAGCCGGTGACGCCGGGCGATATGCTGCGCATGCCGGTCAAGGCGCAGCGGCGGCGCGGCCCCGTCTGGCGTTTCGAAGGCCAGGCCTTTGTCGGCGATGCGCTCTGCGCCGAGGCGCAGTTCAGCGCCATGATCCATGACAGCGAAGGCTGAACCATGGCCAAAATCCATCCCACCGCTTTGGTTGAAGACGGCGCCACCCTTGGCGACGGCGTCGAGATCGGCCCCTTCTGTCATGTTGGTGCGCGTGTAAAACTGGCGGATGGCGTGCGGCTGCTGTCGCATGTCACCATCGCCGGGATCACCAGCATCGGCGCGCGCACCGTGGTGCATCCGCACGCCGCGTTGGGCGGCGAGGGCCAGATACGCGGCAACGACTTTGCCGATGGGCGGCTTGAGATTGGCGCCGACTGTGTGCTGCGCGAAATGGTTTCGATGAATGTGGGCAGCCGCAAGGGCGGCGGCGTCACCACCGTCGGCGCGCGCGGCTATTTCATGGCCAATGCCCATGTCGGGCATGATTGCCATGTCGGTGATGATGTGACCTTTGCCAATTCGGTGGCGCTGGGCGGCCATTCGCAGATCGGTGACCGGGTGATTTTCGGCGGCCTGTCGGCGGTGCAGCAATTCTGCCGCGTCGGCACGGGCGCCATGGTGGGCGGGCTCACCGGCATCAACCGCGATGTCATCCCCTATGCCATGGCCTTTGGCGACCATGCCGAGCTGGCGGGCCTCAATCTGATCGGGCTGAAGCGGCGCGGCCTGACGCGCGATGCCATCAATGCCCTGCGCGGCGCTTTCCGCGCGATTTTTTATGGCACGGATGGCAGCATCGAAAGCCGCGCGCTTGACGCCAAAAGCCGCTGGCCCGATGTGGCCGAAGTGGGCGAGATCGTGGATTTCATTCTGGCCGACGCCAAGCAGCCGCTCTGCCTGGCGCGCCGCCGCGGTGACACTGCGTGAGTACCCTGGGCATGATCGCGGGCGGCGGGGAATTGCCGCGCGCCATCGCCCAAAGCGTCGTGGCGTCGGGCCGCGCCGTGCATATTCTGGCGGTCAAAGGCAGCGCCGAAGAAGCCTGGCTGGCAGAATTTCCCCATGACTGGATGACCCTGGGCGAATGGGGCAAGTCGGTGCGGCTGCTGGCAGCGGCGGGCGCAAAAGACATTGTACTGGTGGGACGGGTGGACCGCCCAACGCTTTCAGAAATAAAATTCGACACCAAGGGGCTGATGATCCTGCCGTCGCTGGTGGCGGCGGCCCGCAAGGGCGACGACGCCATGCTGCGCGTCACCTCCGATTTCTTCGCCCGCGAAGGCTTTACCGTGCTGACGGCGGCGCAGGCCGCGCCCGGTTTGGTGATGGGGCAAGGGCCGCTGGGAAAATTAAAGCCCAATGCCGAACAACAGGACGATATCAGCCGCGCCTTTGCCATTATCCGCGCCCTGGGCGAGCTGGATGTGGGCCAGGCGGCCATTGTCTGTGATGGGCTGCCGCTTTGCGTCGAAGCCGCTGAAGGCACCGACGCCATGATCGCCCGTGTCGCCACTTTGCGCAAAAACCTGCGCGGCATGCCCGACAAGAAACGCGGCGTGCTGGCCAAGGGGCTGAAAGCCACCCAGGATCGCAAGACCGATCTGCCGGTGATCGGTGTCGAAACGGTGCGCGGCGCCCATGCTGCCGGTCTGGCCGGGATCGCGCTGCAAGCCGATGCCTCCCTGATCGTGGGCAAGGAAGCTGTGGCTGCCGAAGCCGACAGGCTGGGCCTTTTCATCACCGGCGTGAACCTTTGAAAAGCCTGATGCTGATCTGCGGCGAGCCGTCCGGCGATCAGCTTGGCGCCCAGCTGATGGCGGGCATTCGCGAACTGGCCGGCGATACGGTCACCATCACCGGCGTGGGCGGCGATGCGATGGCGCGCCAGGGGCTCAAAAGCCTGTTCCCGCTGGATACCATGGCGGTGATGGGCCTGCGCGAAGTGGTACCCGCCATTCCCGCCATTTTGCGCCGGGTGAAACAGGCGACGCAATTCGCCCTGGAAACCCACCCCGACGCGGTGGTGTTGATTGACAGTCCCGATTTCACTCACCGCATCGCCCGCGCCCTGAAGAAAGCCGATCCTTCGATCAAGACTGTCAACTATGTCGCGCCCCAAGTGTGGGCGACGCGCGCCTATCGCGCCAAGGCGATGGCGCAATATTTCGATCTGGTGCTGGCGCTGTTCCCCTTCGAAGTGCCCTTCTTCGAGAAATATGGATTGAAAGCCGAATTTGTCGGCCACCCGGTGATCGAGCGGAGCAAACGCATGACCGGCGGCGCCGCCTTGCGGGCGCGCCTTGGCATCGCCCCAGATGCGCCGCTGCTGGCGATGCTGCCGGGCAGCAGAACCAGTGAGATACGCCTGATGTTCCCCACTTTCCGCAAGACGGTGGCACTATTGGCGCAGAAGATTCCGGGTCTAGTCACCGTCCTGCCCACCGTGCCGCATGTGACAGCAAAGGTCCGCGCCGCCACCGAAAACTGGCCGACGCCGCTGCACATCATCGAAAACGAAGCCGACAAATTCGCTGCCTTCGACGCCGCCGATGTCGCCTTTGCCGCATCGGGCACCGTGACGGCGGAAATCGCTTTGTCGCGCACGCCCATGGTGGTGTTCTACATATTGGGCGGACTGACTTACGCGTTGGGAATATGGCTGTTCAATTCGCGCTTTTTCACGTTGCTCAACGTGCTGCTGGACCGGGAAGCTGCGCCGGAATTCCTCCAGGCCAAGGCCAGGCCCGAATTGATGGCAGCAGAACTGGAAAAGCTTTTCCACGATCCTGCCGCCCGCGCCGCGCAGATAGCGGCCATGAACGAATTCGGGCGGCGGCTGGGTGAAGAGGAAGAACCCCCATCCCGGCGCGCCGCCCGTGTGTTACTCGACTTTATTCGCTAGCTATTTGCGCTTGTCGGTCGGGACATATTTGCGCTCGGTCGGGCCCGTGTAGATCTGGCGCGGACGGCCGATCTTCTGGTGCGGGTCTTCCAGCATTTCCTTCCACTGCGCGATCCAGCCCACCGTGCGGGCCACCGCGAACAGCACGGTGAACATGCTGGTGGGGAAGCCCAGCGCCTTGAGCGTGATGCCCGAATAGAAGTCGATGTTGGGATAAAGCTTTTTCTCGATGAAATAGGGGTCTTCCAACGCCACCTTTTCCAGCGCAATCGCCACCTTCAGCAGCGGATCATCATGCAGGCCCAGCTCATCAAGCACGGCATGCGCCTGGATCTGCATCGCCTTGGCGCGCGGGTCGTAATTCTTATAGACGCGGTGGCCAAAGCCCATCAGGCGAAAGCCGCTGCTCTTGTCCTTGGCCTTGGCGACATATTCCGCCACGCGGTCCACGGTGCCGATTTCTTCCAGCATCTTGAGCGCCGCTTCATTGGCGCCGCCATGCGCGGGCCCCCACAGGCAGGCAATGCCGGCCGCGATGCAGGCAAAGGGATTGGCGCCCGAAGAACCGGCCAGACGCACGGTCGAGGTCGAAGCGTTCTGCTCATGGTCGGCATGCAGGATGAAGATAGTGTCCAGCGCCTTGGTCAGCACCGGGTTGGGCTTGTAATCCTCGGCCGGGACCGAGAAGCACATGCGCATGAAGTTTTCGGTGTAGCCCAGATTGTTGCGCGGATACACGAAGGGCTGGCCGACATGGTACTTGAACGCCATCGCCGCGATGGTCGGCATCTTGGCGATCAGGCGATGGCTGGCGATTTCGCGCTGCTTGGGATCATTGATGTCGGTGCTGTCGTGATAGAAAGCCGCCATGGCGCCGATCACGCCGCACATGATCGCCATGGGATGGGCGTCACGGCGGAAGCCTGAAAAGAACTTCGCCATCTGGTCATGCACCATGGTGTGGTGCGTGATGGAATAGGTGAACTCCTCCATCTGCTTGCCCGTCGGCAGTTCGCCGTACAGCAGCAGGTAACAGCTTTCCAGAAAGTTGGAATGTTCCGCCAGATCGCCAATGGTGTAGCCGCGATATTGCAGCACGCCCTTGTCGCCATCGATGAAGGTGATGTTGCTTTCGGTTGAAGCGGTCGAAGTAAAGCCGGGGTCGTAGGTGAAGACGTCCGTCTGGTCGTACAGCTTGCGGATATCAATGCCGTTGGGGCCCTGGGTGCCCGAAAGCACCGGGAATTCGTAATCCTTGCCGTCATATTTCAGGCTTGCCGTTCCGGCAGGCTTCATCTTGCTCTCACGCATGCAACTGAACTCCCTCAATTTCCCCGAGAAATGCTTATCTTGCGGCGCAATATAAGCGTGGATCGGCAGCGCCGTCACCACAGGATTAACAGGGCAAACGCTAAATTTTCCTAATTGGCATAAGCCCTTAATCGGATAAGGGATTCTTCGCGCCCAAGCAGTGCCAACATCTCGAAAAGGGGCGGCGATGAGGCCCTGCCGGTCAGGGCGGCGCGCAGGGGCTGGGCCACCTGGCCCAGCTTGAGGCCCGAGCCTTCCGCATGGGTCCGGGCGGCGGCCTCCAGGGCGGGGCCGCTCCAGTCGGTGGCCTCCAGCGCGGGCAGTGCGGCGGCAAGCGCGGCGCAGGCTTCCGGGGTGAGCAATTTCTCGGCGGCGGCATCCAGGTCGCGGACACCGTCCGTGTACAGAAAGTCTGCCCCCTGAACGAGTTCGACCAATGTCTTGGCGCGTTCTTTCAAAGACGGCATCGCGCTCAGCAGCCGGCTGCGCGCCAGGTCCGACAGGATGCGGGGCGGGTTTTCGCGTTCCAGGAAGGACGTCACCTCGGCGGCCAGGATCGCGTCCGGGGTTTCGCGGATATAATGGCCGTTCAGATTGTCCAGCTTCTTGTAATCCATCCGGGCGGCGCTTTTGCCGATGGATTCGAAGTTGAACCATTCAATCGCCTGCGCGGTAGGGATGATCTCGTCATCGCCATGGCTCCAGCCCAGCCGCAGCAGATAGTTGCGCATGGTTTCCGGCAGATAGCCCATGTCACGGTATGCTTCCACCGCCAGCGCGCCATGGCGCTTGGACAGCTTGGCGCCATCGGGACCGTTGATCAGCGGCAAATGACCGTAAGCCGTTTTTTCCCAGCCCATGGCGCTGATGATCTGGAGCTGGCGCGGCGTGTTGTTGAGATGGTCGGCGCCGCGAATGACATGGGTGATGCCCATATCGTGATCATCCACCACCACCGCCAGCATATAAGTGGGCGTGCCGTCAGAACGCAGCAGCACCATGTCGTCCAGCTGGTCATTGGCGAAGCGCACATCGCCCAGCACCAGATCATGGACGATGGTCTCGCCGGCGGCGTCCGCCTTCAGCCGCACCACAAAGGGCGTGCCGGCGGGCGCGTCCTTGGGATCACGGTCCCGCCAGCGGCCGTCATAGCGCATCGGCTTGCCGGCGGCTTTCTGTTCTTCGCGCATGGCGGTGAGTTCTTCGGCGGTGGCGTAGCAGCGATAGGCGCGGCCCTGTTGCAGCATCGCCTCGGCCACTTCGCGGTGGCGGGCGGCGCGGACGAACTGAAAAACCTCCGGCCCGTCCCAATCCAGCCCCATCCAGCGCATGCCATTCAGAATCGCGGCCACCGCCTGGGGGGTGGAGCGTTCGCGGTCGGTATCTTCGATCCGCAGCAAAAAACTGCCGCCGGTGTGGCGGGCATAAAGCCAGTTGAACAGGGCCGTGCGGGCGCCGCCGATATGCAGCATGCCTGTGGGCGAGGGGGCGAAGCGCAGGACAGGTTTTGTGGTTTGCGTCATGGTGCGCGGGTTTACCGGACATTTTTCCGTGATGATAGGCTTTTGGCGAAGGCTGACGGAGGCGGCGCGGGGTGAGCGGCACCGCTGGCCGCTGTGGCTGCCCGTGGCTCTGGGCATGGGCGCCGCGCTCTATTTCGGATTGCCCACCGAACCCGCTGCCATCTTCGGATGGGCCGCGCTGGCCGCAGCTTTTGTGGCTGCAACCGCCAGCATTTTCGGACCCTGGCGCATTCCCCTGGCCTTGCTGGCGGCGCTGGCGCTGGGCTTCGGCATGGCCAAGCTGCGGGAAGAGGCCGTCGCGGCGCCAGTTCTGTCCCAGGCCACCACCCTGCATCTGACGGGCCGGGTGCTGTCGGTTGATCCGGCGGCTTATGGATCACGGTTGGTGGTGGGCAATTTGCGTTCTGGCGGTTTCGCCGGCGCGGTGCCGGGGCGGGCGCGTATCGCCGTGCGTGGCGCGACCCGTTTTCAGCCGGGCGAGGGGATTTCGCTCACGGCGCGGCTGCTGCCGCCGCCCGCGCCCAGCGAACCGGGCGACAGCGATTTTGGCCGTGCGGCCTTCTTTCAGGGCATCAGCGCGGTTGGTTTTTCCTATGGCGCAGCACCGTCTTCTCGCAGACCCGCAAAACCTTTGCAGCCTCCGGGACCGTTAGGAATGCCAGCTGATGCCGATTTGGGCTGGGGGAGGGAGGGTTCTGTTTTCTGACCTTACCCGTCTGGGCGTAGCGCCTACCGCGCTCCACGATCCACGCAGGCAAATTTCTCTTTCCCGCATCAAACGGGGCAATAGCTTCAGTTGTAGAATCAGGGCGGCGCTTCGACATGGGCGCAATTTCCCACGCGCCATCCCATCTGCCATCGGCATAACCTCTGCAAATTTAGAGGAGGTTCAGGGGTTGTCAGCGCCCGCCCTCCTGATCTGCTTGGGCTTCTTTCTCCTGGTATGACCAGCTTACTGACAGGCCACTTTTCTGGCATCGGCTGGTCCCAAATGGCCGACAGGCCAGACTTCCGGGTTCTTCGGGAATAAATATTACTTATAATCAATTGGCTAGCGGGCCCGCTTATTGTATTTAGGAGTATCCATAATGGATACTTCGCAATTAGGGGCTTGCGATTAATCATTTTTACAAACTCGTCTGGAACCGCACGCTGGGGATGCTGGTTCCGATCCCCGATGTTGTTCCCGGAAACAGCCCGGGGGGCCGGCGTCTATCCCGTCGGGAGCGTCGCAATCTCGCGTCGCGGCGGGGTGGGATGCTTGCTGCCTTGTTTGGGGCATCCGGCGGCCTGATTCTCTGCCCTTATGCCGCCCTGGCGATGCCGGCTGGCGGGCAAACCACATCGGGTCAGGCCGTAATCCAGAAAAGCGGCTCGACCATGACGGTCACGCAGTCGAGCCAGCAGGCGATCATCAATTGGCAGAGCTTTGGCGTATCCGCCAACGAGACCGTAAATTTCCGTCAGCCTGGAGCCAGCAGCGTGGTGCTCAACCATGTGCTGGGCAGCAACTCCAGTCAGATATACGGCCAGATGACCGCCAACGGGCAAGTCTTCCTGGTCAATCCCAACGGTGTCTACTTTGCGCCCGGTGCGCAGGTGAACGTCGGGGGTATCGTCGCCTCGACGCTGAACATCACCGATCAGAACTTCCTTTCGGGCAATTACAGTTTCAGCGGTTCCAGCGCGGCCAGCGTCGTCAACAAGGGAAAGATCAGTGCGGCGCCGGGCGGGTATGTCGCCTTGATCGGCGGGCGTGTAGATAACGAGGGTACGGTCAATACGCCCAATGGCACAGCGGCGCTGGGATCTGGTGGATCGGTGCAGTTGACGCTGGCGGGCAATTCGCTGGTGCAATTCTCGGTCAGCACCTCGGCCTTGCGCGCTGCGGTGAAGAATGGCGGCGCGATCATAGCGCCGAACGGCACGGTGATCCTGAGCGCGCAGGCAAAAAACGCTTTGCTGCGCTCGGTGGTGAACAATACCGGGGTCATCGTGGCCCAGGGTGTTGCGAGCAAGGGCGGTGACATCGAGCTCCTGGGCGGCGACACTGGCACCACCTCGGTGAGCGGAACTTTGGACGCCAGTGCCGCCAATGGCACCGGTGGTCAGGTCGTGGTCGCCGGCGAGCAGGTTGTGGTGCGTCATGGTGCGCAGATCGTGGCCACCGGATCGGTTGGCGGCGGCAGCATCGCGGTCGGTGGCGGATTACACGGCGGCGGCAACATCCCTCAGGCGGTGAAGACGACTGTCGAGAGCGGGACGGTGCTGAACGCCAGCGCGACCGCAAATGGCAATGGTGGCCAGATCAGCGTCTGGTCGGATGTCACGAACCCGTCTTCGATCAGCCAGGCTTATGGCACGTTGCTGGCCAAGGGCGGGCCTTCTGGCGGCAATGGTGGCATGGTCGAGACGTCCGGGCATCGGCTCGATGTCGCGGGGATCACGGTCGACACATCGGCGCCTCGTGGCGGCGCCGGTACCTGGCTGCTGGACCCGTATAATCTGGCGATCACCAGCAACAGCGGGACGTCGGCGAGCGGTGGCGTCAACACGGCTTCTGGCTCGAACTCGACGATCTTGGCCTCCAGCATCGACAGCGCGCTCGCCAACAATAACGTTACCATCCAGACCACCGGAACGAGCGGTTCGCAGAACGGCGACATCACGGTCAGTGCGGCGCTCAACTGGTCTGCCGCCCATACGCTGACGCTGAACGCGGCTGGGAACATCAACATCAATGCGGCGATAACGGAGACCTCGAGCGCCTCCGCCGCGGGTGTGGTGCTGATGTATGGGCAGTCCAGTGCGGGGGGCACGGGGGCGGGTATCAGTGTCAACGCGCCTGTGAACCTGCAAACCGGCGCGACGTTCCAGACGCAGCAGGGATCGGGTGGATCGCTCGTCAGCTACACGATCATCGACAGCCTGGGATCTGCCGGATCAACCACCGGCACGGACCTGCAGGGCATCAATGGCGCTCTGTCGGGCAAGTATGTGCTGGGTGCCAATATCGATGCGGCTGCGACGTCAGGCTGGAATGCAGGAGCGGGTCTCATCCCGATCGGCAACACCAGCACGAAGTTCACCGGTGTGTTCGATGGCCTGGGCCACACGATCAGCAACTTGACGATCAATCGGCCAAGTCAAAACATGGTCGGTCTGTTCGGCTATATGAATGGCGGCACAATCCGCAATGTCGGACTGCTGGGTGATGCAGTCACAGGGTCGTCCAACGTCGGCGGGCTGGCTGGCTTTAATTCCAACGGCACGATCAGTGCCAGCTACGCGACGGGGGCGGTGTCGGGATCATCCAACGTCGGCGGGCTGGTTGGCGGCAATTACACCGGTACGATCAGCGCCAGCTACGCGACGGGGGCGGTGTCGGGTGGCCAGCACGTCGGTGGGCTGGTTGGCTACAACTCCAACGGCACGATCAGCGCCAGCTACGCGACGGGGGCGGTGTCGGGATCATCCAACGTCGGCGGGCTGGTTGGCTACAACTACCACAGCACGATCAGCGACAGCTACGCGACGGGGGCGGTGTCGGGGGCGAACTACGTCGGTGGGCTGGTTGGTTTGAACTACACCGGCACGATCAGTGCCAGCTACGCGACGGGGGCGGTGTCGGGATCATCCAACGTCGGCGGGCTGGTTGGTTTGAACTCCGTCGGCACGATCAGCGACAGCTACGCGACGGGGGCGGTGTCGGGGTCGTACTTCGTCGGCGGGCTGGTTGGCGGCAATTACATCGGTACGATCAGCGCCAGCTACGCGACGGGGGCGGTGTCGGGCAGCGGCTACTACGTTGGCGGCCTAGTTGCCTACAACAACCACGGCACGATCATCGACAGCTACGCGGCTGGGGCGGTGTCGGGGTCGTCCACCGTCGGCGGGCTGGTTGGCAATAACAACGGCACGATCAGCGCCAGCTATTGGGTCTCGGTGCGCAATGGTGGAGCCGGTTACGCGGCTTCAGTGGTTGGTGGCGGGGTCCATAGTGGCGCCGGCCGGATTTCTTCCGGTCAGTTTGGCAAAAGCAGTTATTCGGGTTTTGGCTTCACCACCACGCCCGGTGCATCCGGCAACGCCTGGGTAATCGTTGATAGCGATGGCTCATTGAATAACGCATCCGGCAATGGCGCCACTCTGCCGATGCTGGCCTCTGAATACAGTACGACGGTCGTTAACGCGCATCAGCTACAGCTTGTGGCGATGGCGCCATCGGCGAGTTATATCCTTGGCGCCAACATCAATGCGGTCGCCACCGGCAGTGCGGTTTCAGGAACAAACCACGGAACTGACGTGTGGGGTGTGGGCGGTTTCATCCCGATCGGCAACAACAGCACGAAGTTCACCGGTGTGTTCGACGGCCTGGGCCAAACGATCAGCAACCTGACGATTAATCGGCCAAGTCAATACTTTGTCGGTCTGTTCGGCTATGTGAACGGCGGCACAATCCGCAATGTCGGACTGCTGGGTGATGCAGTCACAGGGTCGTCCAACGTCGGCGGGCTGGTTGGCTTCACCGTCGGCAGTACGATTAGCGATAGCTACGCGACGGGGGCGGTGTCGGGGCGAGGGAGTGCCGTCGGCGGGCTAGTTGGCTATAACACCACCGGCACGATCAGCGCCAGCTACGCGACCGGGGCGGTGTCGGGGTCGTCCAATCTCGGCGGGCTGGTTGGCTATAACTCCAACGGCACGATTAGCGATAGCTACGCGACGGGGGCGGTGTCGGGGCGAGGGAGTGCCGTCGGCGGGCTGGTTGGTTTGAACTACAGCGTCACGATCAGCGACAGCTACGCGATGGGGGCGGTGTCGGGATCATCCAACGTCGGCGGGCTGGTTGGCTTCAACAGCACCGGCACGATCAGTGCCAGCTACGCGACGGGGGCTGTGTCGGGCAGCGGTAGCTACATCGGCGGGCTGGCTGGCTATAATTCCAACGGCACGATCAGTGCCAGCTACGCGACGGGGGCGGTGTCGGGATCATCCAACGTCGGC